>CEUZ01292114.1_pt1 | contig 11524 bp, 8 predicted proteins | sample 361511 | NCBI WGS metagenome assembly CEUZ01 (sample SAMEA2622822, study PRJEB7988) | marine metagenome | biome: marine biome (ENVO:00000447); feature: surface water layer (ENVO:00002042); material: "saline water (ENVO:00002010), including plankton (ENVO:xxxxxxxx)" | depth 5 m
GATCCCTGATTCCATTTATGAGGCATCTGAACTTGACGGAGTTACGCCGTTCAAGAGGTTTAGTAAGATAACTTGGCCTCTTGTTAGACCTACAACTATTTATGTTACGATACTTGGCCTAATTGGCACTTTTCAAGTTTTTGATGCAGCTTTTCTTATTACGCGAGGCGGCCCGTTAAATACTACCTATTTTGTCAATTATAACATTTATAATACATTTTATAATCAAGGTCTTTTTGGATTGGCATCGGCAATGTCAGTAGTCCTCATGATTATCATTCTGGCTGTATCAATTATCAATTATAAGTTGCTTTCAAGTAAGGTCGAATACTAGAGTTCTTTAATGAAAGAGGGTGGAAATATATCGGCATCTAAGGGAATATTAATAATTATTGTAGTTTTGTGGGCGGTACTATCCCTTATGCCATTATATATAATGTACACTTCTAGCTTTACACAAGTGGGTGTCGATTTTGATGTAGATGATATATCCTTAATTCCCAAAAACACAAATTTTGACAATTATAGAAATTTGCTAGATAGAACTGGAATATTAATCTGGATTTGGTTATTTAATTCATTTCTTGTGGCGGCAATTCCAACGATATCAAAATTATTTTTTGATGCTTTGGCAGGCTATGCGCTCGCAAAAATGAATTTTCCAGGAAGAAGAATTATTTTTTGGAGTATCCTTACATCTCTGATGGTTCCCCAATTTGTAACTCTGATTCCTCTTTACCGCATGATGTTTGAATTTGGTTGGATAGACACTTATTGGGCTCTACTCTTCCCTGGTTTAGCCAGTGTTTCTGGAGTATTTTTGTTTAAACAATTCCTTTCAACTTTACCGAGCAGTTTAATTGAGGCAGCTAGAGCGGATGGATGTTCAGAATTCAAAATCTTCTGGAAGATTGTTATGCCGTTATCCAAACCTGCATTTGCTGTAATGGGAATCATGTCTTTTGTTTCCAGTTGGAACAATTATTTTTGGCCTTATCTTGTCACTAACAGTCGTGAGTTATTTACCTTTCAGGTTGGTTTAGTTTCATTGATTGGAGTTGAGTCAGCGTCTGGAGGGCAGACAGCAGATTATGGTGTTATAATGGCCGGTGCTGTAATTGCCAGTATTTTGCCAGTCATTATCTTTCTTCTTTTCCAGAAATACTTTGTCAAAGGTGTAACAGTAGGAGCTTTAAAAGGATGATAATATCTGATCGAGCGACTCTTATAATTATATCATTATTATTATCCGCACAGTATGGTTGTTATTCTTCATGGACAAGGGAGGATGTAACATTGAAATCAGAGGATAAGTCAGTTGCTATTAATTATTATGATTGGCAAATAAGTCATTCCGGTTCTACAGATGCCTCGAATATAAAATTAGTTGGTAATAGCACCATTGAAGTGTCTATTGACTCTTCTATAGACAGTTCAAGTGAAATCAAATTCTTAAAAAATATTGATTTTAATAATTATAATCAAATCCAAATAAACTTGTCTTTAAAATGTAACGATATAGGTTTAGATGACAATGGTACTGGCCAACATTCCTTCTTTTCTCTTCAATATGATGATAAAAATTATAACATAGGTTTTAGAATAATTATAATTGGTGATAGATATAAAGTAGACAATTATTTACCTGAGGAATTACATAATCAACTAAAGATATTTAGAACTGACACATCTTGGCATGATTGGTCCTTTATGGTTGATGTTTCTGATCGAACTGTATCTATGGAAAGAGATGGAGTCTATTATTCAAAGCATAGTATTGGTCAATCTCAAGATATAGATGGTATTTCAATAACAATTTCAGGTAATGAGTCCATTCCAACCAACGTCCAGTTCAATGAGGTGTTCATAGATGCGCTCCTTGATAATACCAGACTTATTGCTAAGAAAGATCGAAATGGATCAAGTAGTAAAATAGAAAAGACTGAATTTGGTGATTGGCCAATGTTTAGAAAGGATCGTAATAATTCAGCTCATTCTGCATTACAAGGAGTAGATTTTAGTAATAATAAACTTGCATGGTCTTATTCACTGGGAGGATTTTCAGGAATTCATCATACAGCAGATTTAAATAATAATGGCTTAGATGAAATCCTGATTTCTTACCCAGGTTCATTGGCTGCTTATGATTATAATGGAAAACTAATTTGGGCTAAGTCAATAGTTAACTGCGAGATATATGGTCTCCATGACTTGAATGGTGATGGCAAAAAAGAATTAGTAATTGCCGGTGGCACTCCAAAATCAATAAAGGTATTAGACCCCTCTAATGGAGAGTTATTATATAACTGTGAATATGATCCTACCTACGATGTAGTCTTTGTAAGGATTGCTAATCTGGATCCAAATACTCCTGGTAAAAATATAATTGTTACAACAAGGCATGAAATTGGTTATTGCTTATCTTTTGATTCAGAGATACAAAATGGTAAAGTGAAGTTTACTTTTGACTGGATGTTAACAAACTTTGTTCCAGCTGTGGCAGTAGCTGATATGGATCTTGATGGGATAAATGAAATTGTAGTAGGTACATATTCAAACTTCTTTGTTTTTGATGGAACTAATGGTGGAACTAAGAGCCATTTGGTTGCTGATACAGGAAGAAATTACGGTCTAATGGTAGTGCAAGATATTAATGGTAGTGGTTATCCAGACATAGTAATGCTTGCTAGTAGTTTAAGAGAGCACATTACAGTTATTGAAAATCATGACGGTAAGTATTTGGAATTACTATGGGACCAACTTTTTGAACAAAACTATCCCAATGATTTTAAAGAATTGCGAGTTTACGAAAATTCCATATTTGATTATGATGGGGATGGTAGTAAAGAAATTCTTTATGGGCTCTTTGATGAATTAGATGGGAATAAATGGCGTACTTATATAGTTGATGCATTAAGCGGTGAGGAAAAGTATAGGATCGAGAATTCTATACCTTTAGGTCTATTAGTTCAAGAGAATACTGAGAAAAGGTTCATCCTATTGGCTGATAATCAACCAAGGAAAATAAGTAGTCAGTTAGATTTAAGAGTCGGCGTGTTTGAGAGTGGTGAAATTAAATTTATTGGAGAACTTGATAATGCTCGAGCACTATATAATGATTCTTCAAGAGAATTTGATCTTAATACTTTTTCTACAAGCAGTGCACCGAGAACATTCAGACAGCTTGATACCTTCAAGGATAGCTTTATTATTTCACATGGAGACAGTGGTCAAGAGATATCAGTTGTTAGGGTAAGTGATGATGATATAACAATCAAGAAATTACTGAGAATTCCGTTGGAAACACTCCCAAAGGGGGGTGTTCTGAATATGAATAAAGTTAATGGTCAAAAAGATCCTATTCTCTCATATGGTGGTCAGGATACAAAGATGTATTTTATTTCTAACGAAAAAAATATTCTTTGCTCAATTCAGGCTGGTGGATATCTCGGCCTCCCTCTTGTTGCGTCCAAGAATAATGGAAAAGAAAGGAGTATTATTGTACATAATTCAGAAAATAAGCTTCAAGCGTTGAAAGAAAATGATGGAGAAATCAACTTAATTTGGGAACTCGAGACAGCTGTTAAGCCTTCAGGATTCGGTGCCTATCAAGGACGAAGAATGCCTTTAATCGGAGATTTTTTTAATGATGGTGAAAATTTGATCGCTGCTCTTTCTCAATCAAACGAGATAGTACTTATCAATTTCAAAGGGGAAATAGTTTATAGGTTTGAAGTTCCTGGTGATCCAATATTTATTTCTTATGGTTCTTTTTCGGGTGATGGACATTCACAACTGTTCGTCAGTTATGGTGATGGAACTGTTTCTTCAAAAAGCACTATCATAAATCCAGATGGTTCCACGAATTGGACTCTTTCTATAGGTAATGGTTCTCCAGCAATATTTGATATTAATTCAGATGGTTATGATGATATTGTCAGTCGTGATCTTTTTGAGCGAAGATCAATTGACGGAAAATCAGGAACCGATATTTATCCAATTACTTCTTGGGCAGGTTATCACATTCCAACCGTCATCGAAAATAAACTTGGTGATGATCCTCAGATACTTTGGTCTGGCGGAAATTATTCGTTAGTTCTTGAACATCTAAATGGAAAACAGAAATGGTGGAAGCCATTCATGGCAAATCGATCACCAGCCGGAATTGCTGATGTAAATGGTGATAATAAATTAGAAGTGGGAGCTTATACAGTCGGTCAAGTGTATAATTGGCCAGACTTCTATGCTGTTGATGGCCCTAACAATGAGTTTGTTTGTTATGATTTAAATAGTGGGAAACTTCTATGGAAGCACTTTATCGGTTCACCAATCTCAGGAGTTATAACAGCGGATATAGATAATGATGAATTACCAGAATTCTTATTTGGCACTGCTGACGGACGCTTAATTGCTTTGAATGGAGATTCTCAAAGTGAGGAAAGAGTTGTTTTTGAGAGGAAATTTCCAGCAAGTTTGGGAACTCCAATAATTACCGATTTAGATGGAGAAGGTAATGTCCAAATTTTAGTAGGTTGCGCTGATGGGAATCTTTATTCATTAAAACCTAATTAGAGGAGTTTAAAGATGAGCAGAGAGATAATTCTTTCAACAGTTTCTTTTCATTTACCTTCAAGAAAAGAAACATTAGAATCTAATCTTGAAAGAGCACACGAATATGTAGAAGAAGCTATGGAAAGAGATTCTGATATATGTTGTTTGCCAGAATTTTTTACAGTTTTCGGTGTTGAAGATTATGACAAAGCTTTAAGTGAAAGTGTCTCTAAAACCAAATTAATTCTTGATGGATTCTCAAAGATTGCGGCTAAAGGAAAATTATATCTAATAATAAATATTCCTGAAAAAGAAGGTGAATTTATTTATAACACGGCTTTTCTTTTCGATAGAAATGGAGAGGTAATTGGAAAATATAGAAAAACTCATTTGGCTCCAGGTGAAGAAGAGAAAATTGAAGAAGCTGATGCCTATCCAGTATTTAAAACAGATTTCGGAATTATTGGAATAATGATTTGCATGGATATTCATTTCCCTGAAGTATCAAGAATTTATGGATTAAAAGATGTAGATGTTTTGTTTTGGCCTACTATGTCTTACGGACCATCTGATGATTTTCTTCTTACACTATTAAGATCTAAAGCTATGGACAATCAATATTATTGTGTTGCGTCTAATTATTCTGAAATCCCTTATCTCCCAGGTAAAGAAATGGGTAGAGCTTGCGTCGTTGCCCCAGATGGAAATATTATTTCAGATACTGGATATCGTCCAGGTATCGCAACAATTAAAGTAAACCTAGATGAAGGCTATGATTATTGGGCCACAGGTGATTATAAGAAAAAATATCCCAGATTGAAGGAATGTTTTTATAAAAGGAGGAAACCTGAAACTTATGGAGAGTTAGTAAAAAGATAGATTGATGAAATTCATTTTGTAACTTTTTATTAAAGGAGAATAAATGAACATAAAAGCTTGTGATTGGAAATATGGTAAGAAATGGGTCTATTCAATTACCTACGATGAAGGTTTAGTAGACTTAAATAAATTCGCAATTCCTATCCATGAAGAATTTGGTGTTCCAGGACACGTTGAAGTTGTAGCTGGACAATTAGGTGAAATTCGTAACCTTGGTCAATCGAGTTATAATGGTATGCGCCATATGAATGGCAAAGAATTAAAGGAACTCATTGATATTGGGTGGGGAGTTGGTAACCATTCATGGAGTCATGAAATCATTGAAGAAAATATGTTAGATAAGGAGTTGCGAGAGGCAAGAGATGTAATCGAAGAAGCAATTGATTCAAAAGTTCATTTTTATTGTGCCCCTGGTAATAATATTAATATGGCTGATCATATTCTCGATGAAGCTCGCAATCTTGGCTATTTGGGTGCGATGAGTTTAACCGATGCGCTAAACAGGCCTGGCGAGGAATTATTCTGGATCAATAGAACAGCTTTACATGACCAGTTTTATGAACCTTTTTTTAGTGAATTTGATCCTTTCAGGAACATTGCTCATGCAGAAAAACAAAATGGGTGGATTATAGATTATTGTCATTGCCCACTGGAAGAACCGGTTCATCCAAACAAAGATTGCTCTGAATCCCAGTTACGTCAAAGGCTAGAAACAGTAATTGAATTGGGTGGTTCCGAGGTGTGGTGTGCTGTACCTGAAGAAGTAATCTTCTACCATCTCTGTCGTCGTCATTTAAAAACCGAAGTAGTTGCTGAAAATGATGAGCAGCAATCGTATATACTGGGTTTCCAGGGTCTTAGTAATCAAGTTGAGAATCGAGATCTCACATTTGAAATCATTGTTCCGACAGGCTGGTGTCGGAGCCCGGTCTATTGGGTTGATGAAACTCCGTGTCTTGCTGAAGTAGTGCGCCCAAATACACTTCGATGTACAGTCACAATAAAACAAGACACCAAACTTCGATTCGGTCCGGGAAAAAATAGTTAAACGAATTTTTTTATTCGGCTAATTGATTGGTTAGTCAATATAATTAGTGGTGTTTCCAATCAAGAAAATAAAAGGAGTAAATAGCATTGGTTAAGAAAAATGTAGATGGATGGAGGAAACGAGCGAAATATGGCGCGGATGCCTCTGCCGGGGTCTCTGGTTCCTTACCACTTCCATTCCCTCGGGAAATGGGGCATAATACAATGAACTATCTCAAGGAAGTAGTTGACTCCGGACTTACAAGTGATATGATTAGTCGGTTTGAAGAAAGATTCGCAAGAGAAATGGGAGTCAAACATTGTGTTGCAACGCCCGGTTGTACACCTGCCCTAGCGGTACTTGCTGCAGCATTTGATTTTGATCCCGGAGACGAAATAATTGTCAGTTCTGTAACTGATTTTGGTACAGTACAAGGATTGATTAGTCAAAACTATATTCCAGTATTCGCCGATACAGAGCCAGGTACTTTGATCATAAATTCTGAAACAATTCAGCCATGCATTTCGGATCGTACAAGAGCAATCTTGGTAGTCCATAAAACTGGAACCATCTGTGATATGGACGCTATCAATGAATTAGCAGGGAAACATGATCTCATTGTTTACGAAGATGTTTGTCAGGCAACATTTGGAGAATATAAAGGACGTTATGCAGGTTCACTTGCCTTAGCAGGAGGCTTTTCATTCGATTCTGAAAAAACCATGGGTTCCGATATCGGTGGTTGTGTGGTGACAAATGATGATGAGTTGAATGAAAAAATGCGATTTGTCGGCCATAGTCGTGGAGGGCAGATGTTAGATGGTTTTGGCCGATTGCATATGGTGAACGGTTTCGCACATCGAATGCCCATGTGTACAGCGGCGGTCTCCTTGGCACAATTGGAGATTATAAAGCCGAATGTTGCACAACGGGATAAAATGATTCGCATCTTGTCCGAAAAGCTGGATTCAATTCCTGGTATTTCGACACCCCCAATCCCTGAATATATGAATGTGTATTCTTGTTGGATGGCTGGTTTTTCCATTGATCTTGAAGTTTTTGATTGTAGTTCAGATACTTTTGCTCAAGAAGTCTTAGACGCGGGTATCCCAGGAGCTGGATTAGGCCGATATTATCTCATCCCAGCTGCTCTTCCATTTCTTTCTCAAAAAGCTGAAAAGAACATTTTCCCCTATTCCATGCCACCGGCTTCAAGGTCATATGTATATGATGGTGATTCTTGTCCGAATGCACAAGAATTTCTAGAGACTTACATTAGATGGTCATCATTTTGCGAAAGGTATACTGCAGAAGATTGTGATATTGCGGCGAATATAGTCGCATCAGTGGCTGAAAAGTATCGCAGGTAATTAACAAGTTATAATTTTTTTGTTGCATTTTCCCTTGACGTCTGGTCACCAAATATAGTGATGGGGAAAAGGGTATATATTATATCAGATCTTGAGGGTGTTGCGGGTATTGTTTCTAGAGTTCAGCTCGGTCCTGAAGGTTCTGAATATGAGATTGCTCGATCATACCTTACACATGAAGTTAATGCCGCAATTGATGGGTGTATTGAAGCAGGTGCTTCGGATATTACCGTCTTAGATGGGCACGGTCATCCAAGAGGTTATAACATTGATTTAGCTATTGCTGATGATCGAGCTGAGTATGTTATCGGAACGCATAGATCATCAACTTTACCTTTTCTTAACGAGTCTTTCGACGCTGTTTTCCTGATAGGATATCACGCAATGGCTGGTGCGGAAAGAGCAGTATGGTCTCATACTCAATCATGGGAATCTATAGTGTCTTATTCGATTAATGGAGAAGAGTTTGGAGAGATTGGTCAGATGGCTATAATCGCTGGAACTTTCGAAGTTCCAGTTGTTCTAGTTACAGGTGATCAAGCCGCGATAAATGAAGCAAAATCAGTAATCCCAGGTATAATTGGCATAGTTGTAAAAGAGGGTGATAGCAGATTTTGCGCAAGGACTGTTACGCCGAATAGATCTCAGACATTGATTAAATCTGGAGCCGTTGAGGCGACCACACTGATTGACAAGATAAGTCCGGTTAGGATTGACTTTCCATGTGAAATCAAAATGACCGTTTCGGATTCTGATTTCGCTGATGAGATGGAAAGAAGTGGTATGCTAAGAACAGGAAAATTGACTTTATCAAAGACGGGCCAATCTTTTCGCGATATTCCCTAATCATTTTAAATGAGTGAAAATTCATTGAGGTCTTTCAATACTTTACCGCTTTTCCCTACTGCGGTAGTTGGTAGCTTGCCCAGACCCTTGTGGGTACTTGATGCTCTCCAAATGTACTCAAAAGAGTATGTGGCGAACCGGAGAGAGAGTCAACCAGATTGGGAAATGAACATTTTAAATCGTCAACAAGAAAGCCCTTTTAGTAAAGCTGATCTCAATGAGACACTTAATCGGGGAATTGATTATGTCCTTTCAATGCAGAAGATGGCGGGAGTCGATATTGTATCTGATGGTGAGTGGCGGCGGAGGAGTTTTACTGAAGTTATCTGTGCAGGGTTAAGCGGTTTCGAACCGGATATACTTAATGGATTTGTCTCTATCGTTACAAGCAAGATTGAACGTAAGAACATGATCTTGGAAGATGAAGCTCTTTTCCTTTTGAGGAATTGCAACGGTTTATTCAAAATGGCTTTGCCAACACCATTTCTGCTGAGTCATCGACATTGGTCTCAAAAGCATTCAGATAGCGTTTATCCACGCAGGGAAGATTTTATTGATGATCTTATCCCGATCATTGCTCAGGAGGCTGTTGATCTGATCAGATTAGGTGTGCCTTATATTCAGTTTGACGATCCAGGCCTCTGTCTTCTCGTAGATAAAAACTACCAATCTCAATTCGGAGATTTCTATGAAGAGTTGGACGTAGCGACTTCAAGTCTAAATGGAGTGATTTCCTTAATTAGAGAAAAATGTGATCAGCCAGAATTCAGATTAGGACTACACCTTTGCAGAGCTCACAGAAAGAGAGGTATTGGTGGAGTTGGTGACTATTCCTCAATCTTAGATGAAGTTCTCCAGATTGATGTTGATCAGTACCTCTTGGAATTCTCGGTTGCGGAGGCTGGTGAATATGAAGTATTGGAAGGGATTAATCTTGGTGGAAAGACAATTGGTCTGGGGATAATTGATGTCCGTACCGAGGAGGTGAGAGATCCGGAGATAATCTTCAGAAATTGTGAAAGGATTTTTGAATTCATCGAACCTACTAAGCTTTGGTTGAACCCGGACTGCGGTTTTGCACCGGGGTCTACCAATCCTATCCCTCTAACTGAATGTTACAGAAAACTGAAATGTCTCTCTGAAGTAGCCTTAATGATGCGGGAGAAATATTCACCTTAAATGAATGCCTCCCGAAAACAAAAACTAGCATTGAATGGCGGACAGCCGATTTTTGATAGAACATCTATTCCTCAATGGCCAAAGTATCATAGTGATATAATTAAGTCAGTGGACTCAGTACTAAAAAGCCGTGTCTGGGGGGTTGGCAGTGATCACAAGGCCCAATTCGAAGAGGAATTTGCTAGGTTCCAGGATTCGAAATATGCGGTAGCTGTTGCCAACGGAAGCATTGCACTATATATAGCACTCAAGGCGTGCGATATCAAATTAGGTGATGAAGTCATCGTTCCATCATACACATTTCAAGCAACAGCAATCAGTGTTCTGCTTGCAAATGCTATACCTGTTTTTTCGGACATTGATCCTTCCACATATAATATTTGTTATGAAAGTGTTGAATCATTGATTGGTGATAAGACTAAAGCCGTAATTGCTGTGCATCTTGGTGGTCAACCGGCGAATATGTCTAAATTAAAAGAGATTTGTAATAGGAACGGGCTAATATTAATCGAGGATGCAGCTCAAGCTCATGGAGCAGAATGGAAGGGAAAAAAAGTTGGTTCTATAGGAGACGCTGGAATTTTCTCATTCCAAAGCTCAAAAAATATGACAGCAGGGGAAGGTGGAACAATTGTTACCAATTCAGATGTAATTTATGAGAAAGCTGTGGCGATTCATGACTGTGGGAGGAAGCCAAAATCGAGGAAATATGAGCCAGAAATCAGTTCACTAAACTTCAGAATGCCGGCTATATCTGCGGGAATTCTCTTGCCTCAATTCAAAACCATAAAAGCTGAGACAGAAATAAGATCATCTAACGGAGTTCTTTTAGATGAGATACTTGATTCAACGAACGGAATCGTGCCATTGGAAGTTGATCCTTCTGTGACTGTTCATGCTCGTCATTTATATATTATGAAGTATGACAAGAAGCAGTTCTCAGGTATACCAAGAGATAAATTAATCTCCGCCTTAGTGGCTGAGGGTATTCCTGCATCTGCCGGATATAAACCGCTTCACCAACAGCTATCAACTACTCTTGAATTCGATAGTTATCCATGGATAAGTAAGGAAAAATATTTTGATGTTAAGTTACCTGAAAGTGAAGCTGCCGCAAATCAGGAAGCACTATGGTTTCCACAAAATATTCTCCTTTGTGCGGAGGAACTATTGAAGATGATTCCTGAAATTTTTGAAAAGATTAAGGAAAATGCTGCTTCGCTAATAAATTAATATTGGTTTTTATGTGGGGTAATAATCTAAAGTGCTAAGAATTGGTATAGTCGACATAGATACAAGTCATCCGGGTTCATTTATACCAATCCTGCGATCGATTAAGACTGTTGATATAACTGCTGTTTGGGATGCAGGAGATATATGGGATGATTCATACGTTAAAGATTTTGCGAAAGAGTACAAGATTCAGAATGTTATATCTGACATAGAAGATATGTTTGAACATGTTGATGCAGTCATGGTTCAAGGTGCAAACTGGGATTGCCATATAGATAGATCAATGCCATTCATTGAACGAGGTATACCTGTTTTGATTGACAAACCTGTAGTTGGCTCATACAAAGATATAAAGAGAATGAAAAAAATATTAAAAGAACATTCGTCGATCATTTTCGGAGGATCCTCTCTACTGTATCAGCCAGACGCTATTCAATTT
>CEUZ01163889.1_pt1 | contig 11516 bp, 11 predicted proteins | sample 361511 | NCBI WGS metagenome assembly CEUZ01 (sample SAMEA2622822, study PRJEB7988) | marine metagenome | biome: marine biome (ENVO:00000447); feature: surface water layer (ENVO:00002042); material: "saline water (ENVO:00002010), including plankton (ENVO:xxxxxxxx)" | depth 5 m
AATTCCCTGTTATGTCGCAGGTGGAGGCAGGCGAGGTTCGAGCCAAGCTTCCTCTCCATCCGCCGGCAGAAGGAGAATCCTTTGATGCAGTGATGAAAGATGTGGAGGAGATTGTCATTCCGGGTATCAGTCACTGGCAATCGCCTAACTTTTACGGCTTTTTCCCGGCCAACGCTTCCGGCCCCGCCATTCTCGGTGATCTGCTTTCGTCTGGCTTCGGCGTTAATGGGATGCTGTGGGCGGCCTCCCCTGCCTGCACGGAAGTAGAAACACACATGATGGACTGGCTCGTGGAGATGCTTGGTCTTCCCTCCCACTTCCTTTCCACATCAAATGGCGGCGGCGTCATTCATGATACCGCTTCCAATGCGACGCTGTGTGCTCTGCTGGCCGGGCGGGAGCGAGCCACTGGTGGAGATGGAAACAGAGACGGAGTTAGGGCCGAACTAACCGCCTACACCTCCAGCCAGTCCCATTCGTCCGTGGAAAAAGCTGTGAAGATCGCCGGCCTTGGAAGCGATAACCTAAGGCTTATCGAAGTGGACGGCGCTTTTTCCATGAAGGCCGACATCTTTGCCGAGGCGGTGGAACAAGACCTAAGTGAAGGAAAGATTCCCGCCTTTGTCTGTGCGACTTCTGGAACCACTTCAACCACCGGTTTCGATCCCGTGGGTCCCATGGGCGAAATCTGTCGAAAGCACAACATCTGGCTCCATGTGGACGCCGCCATGGCAGGCACGGCCGCTCTCTGCCCCGAGTTTGGGTGGGTCCACGACGGAATCGAATACGCCGATAGCTACTGTTTCAATCCCCACAAATGGATGCTCACAAACTTTGACTGCGACGCCTTTTTTGTAAAAGACAGAAAGGCGCTGCTGGAGACACTCTCCATCCTTCCGGAATATCTAAAGAACAGAGCCAGTCAGTCCGATGCTGTCATCGACTACCGGGACTGGCAGATTCCGCTGGGTCGGCGGTTCCGGGCGCTGAAACTGTGGTTTGTCATTCGGCACTACGGCGTGGAAGGGCTTCAGGCCCACGTCCGAAAAGGTGTGGAGCTGGGGCAGCTTTTTTACTCTTTCGTGGAAAGCGATGACCGATTCGAACTGATGGCTCCGGCGCCGCTGAACCTTATCTGCTTTCGAGCAAAAGGGAGCGATGAGATGAACGAAGCACTGTTGAACAAATTGAACAGAAGCGGCAATATGTACCTGACACACACACGGTTAAATGGAAAATACACTATCCGATTCTGCATCGGAAACCCGCTGACTGAGCGGCATCATGTGGAGTCTTCCTGGGAGAGAATTGTAACTGAAATGACGAAACTGAACGATGAATGAAAAGAACAACCTTCCACGGGTGCTGCCGCCACGCCTCTACTACGCCGCCGCCTTGGTCACAGGTTTGCTCCTTAACCGTTGGAGCCCTTTCACTTTCCCTGAAATCACTTATTCAAAAACGGCAGGAGCGCTTCTCATGGTTGTTTTGATTATCCTTTTTTTCTCGAAATTCCACAATTCAAAAAAACATCCGACACCACTGTACGTCTACAAACAGACTACTACTCTGGTCACTTTTGGCATCTGCCATTTCACTCGGAATCCCATGTATCTCGCATTGATACTGCTCTATACTGGTCTTGCCGTCAGTTTCGGAAACCTCTGGGTCTTAATCCTTGTGATCGCTCCCCTAGCCGCCGTAAGGTTTCTAAATATTTGAAGAAAAGAAGCGGCGCTGGGAAAGTAGTTAAATGAAAAGTATGTCTCATATAAGGACCTTGTTAGGCGGTGGCTTTGAGAAAGGTTTAATATGAACATCGATTATTCCGGTAAAACAATCTTAGTGACAGGCTCCTCAAGCGGTATCGGACGGGCCGTTGCTCAGGCATTCGCAGCATCTAGCGGGACGGTAGCGGTTCATTATCGCTCCAATGAAAGAGGTGGAAAAGAGACACTCAACTCAATGGTAGGAAGCGGCCACATCCTTGTACAGGGAGATATCGGAAAGCCGAATGAAGCACGGCTGATCGTAGAGGAAACAGTTGAACAGACCGGCAGTATTGACATTGTGGTCAACAACGCCGCCCTCATCGAGCAGTTTGACTTCGATAAACTCTCCTATGAAGAGTGGATATCAATCTGGGAGAGGACGCTGGCGGCGAACCTCGTGGGGCATACGAATGTCACCTTTTGCGCCATCGAGCAGATGAAAAAACAGGGCTGTGGACGGTTTGTTAATATCTCCTCCCGGGGCGCCTTTCGAGGGGAGCCGACAGCCCCTGCCTACGGTGCCAGCAAGGCGGGAATCAACGCTTTTGGCCAGTCCATGGCGCAGGCGCTCATTAAGCATAACATTTTTATTTTTACGTTGGCGCCGGGCTATGTAGAAACGGAACGGGTGGCTCCAATCCTAGATGGGCCGCTTGGAGAAGGGATTAATAATCAGAGCCCCTTTGGCCGCGTGGCAAAGCCGAAAGAGGTGGCACAGGCGGCAGTGCTACTGGCTGCCGAAGGAAATGATTTTATGACAGGATGCATCGTCGATATTAACGGTGCCTCCTACCTGAGGACTTAAAGCTGCGATGAGAATTTGAAATCTTCAATTCTGACTCTTAATTAGGTACCGAAATTTTTCATTCATAATTGATCAGCTTCCGCCGCCATTGTGCTGACCCCATCCCATTTTTGTCCGCAGTGTTTGAAAATAGTTTCGGTCTTCAAATGTGATCATATTCACTTCATAATCGGCCTTACGGACTAAGACCTTTACTCCCGCTGGAACGGGATATTCTAGTTGCCCGTCCACCGTGAGCCGTGCGCCGGGCGCATCCTCGGGGAATGTTATAGTGAGATCGCTATCCGTGGGAAGAACGATGGGCCGGGACGAGAGTGTGTGAGGACAGATAGGCGTAATAGTGAAGAGGGAGAGCCACGGGGCCACAATGGGGCCACCGGCAGCCAGATTATAGGCAGTGGAACCGGTGGGGGTGGCAATAATCAGCCCGTCGGCGGAATAAGAAGTGATAAGGTTCCCTTCAGAAAAGAGTGAACATTTCATAAGCCGGAATCCCTCACCAGCATCGATTACGAGATCATTCAGTGCCGTCACCGTGATACCGCCGTCTGCTTCGATTGTCGCTTCAACCACAATCCGCGGAAAAGTCGAATAATCGCCGGTAATGATTGCTTCCAACCTAGTGTAGATGTTCTCTATCGTCCCTTCTGCCAAAAAGCCGAGGCCGCCAAGATGGACACCGAAGATGGGTGTTCCGCGGTGCTCAACGCCCCGCGCCGCTGAAAGAATGGTCCCGTCACCCCCCATTGCGAGGACAAAATCGACATCAGTGAAATCATCAGCTTTTTGGATGATGGAGTAGTTGTATCTGGATTTGTCCTTATCCTTAAGCCGCTTGTGGATATGTGTGGTCAGGTAGAGCTCCTGCCCTTTCCCTTCCATCCAAGCGGCAACTGTTGGTAAGAGCTCCCAGAACAGCGGTTTGCTGGTGTTCCCCCAGAGGGCTACTTTCATTTTTCTCCGTCCAACAATTTATTGATCTTTGCTTCAGCCTCTTCCAACATACCGCGACACGTGTCCGTCAGTTTCATTCCCTCTTCGAACAGTTTGAGGCTCTTTTCCAGCGAGGCAGATTCTCCCTCTAACTGATCGATAATTTCTTCCAACCGCTTCATCGATTTTTCAAAGTCGACTGTTTTATTCTTAGCCACTGATTGTCACCTTTCCGCGGAAGTTAAGGACTCTTCTTCACTCCCCTGTAATTTTCTTCACTTCACCTTCCAGTTCACCACTGGCCAATGTCAGGCCAAACCGATCCCCCAATTCAGTTTCAGAGGGGCTTCGGAGAATTTTCCCATGAGGGAGCGTTCGGGCAATAGCGTAGCCCCGCTTCAGAATGGCGGTGGGACTTACCGCTTCAAGTTGGCCGCGTAGCGATTTAAACTGAGTACTTTTCATGGCGAGGATGACATCAATATTTCTCATCATTTTTTCCTTCTTCGCCTCCAAGCGATCCCGTTCCTGCCCAAGAAGAAGCTTCGGTTGTTTCAGTCCGTAGCGCAAACTGAGACCGTCGATGCGCTGCCATGCCTTCTCAATCCTATTCCTTAGTACCTCTCCCAGTCGATGGGATGAATGGTCGAGCCAAGCCGAAATTTCAATCTGTGAAGGCGACGCCAGTTCAGCAGCAGCCGACGGCGTTGGCGCCCGAAGATCAGCAACAAAATCTGAAAGTGTAAAGTCTGTCTCGTGGCCCACCGCCGAAATGATAGGCGTCGTGCAGTCGGAGATTTGGCGCACGACCTTTTCCTCGTTAAAAGCCCAAAGATCTTCCAGTGATCCGCCCCCCCGTCCGATAATGATGAGATCAAGGTCGTCCCTCCGATCAAATTCCGTGATGGCGGATACAATGTCTTCGGCTGCACCGTTGCCCTGAACAAGTGTCGGTCGAATTAACAGCATTATGTGAGGCGCCCGGCGGGAAAAAATTGTCTTCATGTCCTCCATGGCGGCACCAGTCCCAGAAGTGGCAATCCCAATTTTAAACGGGTAAGCAGGCAGAGGCTTTTTGCGGCTTTCATCAAAAAGACCTTCCGCTTCCAATTTTTCTTTCAGTGCCTCAAAAGCGAGATAAAGTGTCCCGACGCCTGAAGGCTCCATCCGTTTCACCAAAAGCTGATATTGCCCTCTCGCCTCATAGAGTGAAATATCACCGTGAGCCAGAACTTTCATGCCATCCTCCACCGGAAACTTGAGATACTGATTGTAACCCTTGAACATGGCTGCTCGAAGTTCTGCTCCCTCGTCTCTCAGCGTAAAGTACATGTGCCCCGATGCAAAGTGGTGTGTGAAGTTGGAGATTTCTCCCTCGATCCAGACAGAGCTAAAGGCACCGTTAAGAAGCACTTTAATTTCGGTGGTAATTTCGGAAACAGAGTAGACTTCCCTATTTCCAGCCGAGGCATCACCGGACGGGAACAGTGGTTCCATTATACTTCTCAGTCGGGTGGTGGTGGACTTCCCGCCTTCACCCAAGCAGACATCCAATAGGAGGCGACCCGAAGAGACGACGCCTCCATTCGGGAGATGGCCAGATCGGCCGTCTCTTCATAAAGAATCCGAATGTATTCCGTCCCCTGCATCGGCCTGTCCCAATCCGGAATAATGTCCCTTGATTCGGGTGGGATTGTCTGCCGCGCTCTCGTCTCCGCTTTAAGGATCGGATCGAGACCCGGAAAAGATTCTTCAACTATAACAAAAGCTTTTTCTACGGGATCGGTCACCATTTCAACAGGACCACGCGGTCTCGCCGCATCGAGGAGATACTCCTCCACCATATCTGCCTCCCACCGCTTGTGAACCCCTTTATTCCCGGTGAGCTGGCCATTGTAGTTCTCCACTGTATGAAAGGGAACGTGAATGTCTGACACATAGTGGCCCAGGGCGGTAGCGGTGAGGCGTGCCTCCGTCCACCGCCCTTCTTTGAACTCCTGCACCAATTTGTTGTAAAACTTTTCGATCCGCCACGGCGCCGTCCCCCAAGACATTAAGTTCTCCTCGCCGTATTTGCGCACCACCTCTTCCCATTTCCGGGGAATGTTTCGAAATGGATAAGCTTCATAAAGGTCGGCATCGATGAAGTGGCCCGGCGCTTCGTCAGGATAGGCCTCCTTGTCTCTTCGCCATAAGTCCGGATCGATGGCGTGCTCGGAAAGATAATTGATGTGGTGGCTAAAATATTCGCCCAACAGCGAATCGAGTAGATGCACCGCCTGTCGATTGATAATTCTATGTGCGGTATAACCCCAGCTGAAACCCCACTGGGGAATCAGTATCAGGATAAGCAACAGTCGTGCTGTCAATGTTAACCGCACGCCAATCCGTCAGCTTCCGCTAACGTACCTTCTTCTTATGCCTGTTCTGGCGTAGACGCTTCTTCCGCTTATGCGTTGAAATCTTTCGTCTCTTACGCTTTTTTCCACAGGGCATAGATTTCTACTCCATTAGTGCGCTGTTAACATTTTTCCTAAGTAGCGCGGACGGTTTGAACGTTGGGACGTAACGTTCAGGGAGAAATACCGTCTCCCCCGTACCGGGGTTTCTCGCCTTGCGAGGATCTCGCCGCTTAACGCCGAAGGTGCCAAAGCCGCGCAACTCCACCCGCCTTTCGTTCTCAAGGGCGGAGATTATGGTGCTCATGATGCCGTTCATCACCGTTTCCGTCTCCACTTTTGTTAAACCGGTGGCCTGGGACACACCCTCAACGATTTCTGCTTTGGTCACAGTTTTTCCGCTGCTTTCGTTCATTTCGTCCTCTCCTCTCAACCCTGTCTTACATAAATAACAAGCCTCTGCCCCGGGACAATAAAATCGCTGTTCCGAATGCTGTTCCACTGCCGAAGCTTGCTCATTCCGACGCGATACCGTTCAGCAATGTGACTGAGGGTGTCGCCCGTTTTTACCGTATAAACTTCCTTTACATATTTACTCGTCGCTGCCACTTCTTTTCCTTCACGAACGGGCACTTTCAGTTTTTGACCCGGAAAGATATATACACCGTAACTAAGACCATTCAACTGTCGAATCCGGCGTGCCGTGGATCCATAACGCATGGCGATATGACCTAGCGTATCTCCTTTTCTCACAGCATAGTTGAGTGTATTGGGCACCGTCCCGGATGCCAGGGCAGTCGTGGACGGAACACCGGGAATCGGGATGGTCAGTTTCTGTCCAATCCGAAGGCGGTGGAAATTCTTGATCTTATTAAAGGAAGCAATCTGATGCATTGATACGCCGTACTTCTTGGCGATCCAGCTCAGGTTGTTTCCTCGCTGAACCACGTGTACCATGTATTGCGGGGCAAACCGCTGCTCATCGTTTAGGGCACCGAAAGCGACCAGAAACATCTCTTCTTTTCCCGATGGAATCTTGAGGGTATACGGTTTTTCCGGCGGGGTTGCGTGCTGCCGCAATTCAGGATTGAACGCCCGCAGTTCGTCTACTTTTATACCCGCACATTTTGCTAAAACAGCCAGATCGGCACTCTTCTCTACCGTCACTTCATCGTACTCAAAAGGGGTTCCTTTCGGAACTTCAAAGCCGTACTCCTCGGGAGAACGTGAAATGATGGCCGTGGCCAGGACCGTCGGTACATGGTTCCTCGTCTCCCTTGGTAGTGAACTGAGACTCCAGAAATCGCTGGACTGATGAAGTCTGATAGCCCTGTTTATCCTTCCAGCACCGGCATTATACGCCGCCAGAGCGAGATACCAGTCATCGAATTCAATATAGAGATCTTTCAAGTACTTCGCCGCCGCCTCGGTGGCACGAATGGGATCCCGACGCTCATCGATCCACCACGTCCGGTTAAGGCCATAAAGCTTTGCGGTGGAGCTGATGAACTGCCACATACCGACTGCGTGGGCCCGGGAGTAAGCCCGGGGATTCAATCCGCTTTCAACCATGGCATGGTAGATCAACTCTTCCGGAAGTTCATGCTCTTTCATCACTTTTGTGATCACCGGAGCATAATAAGGAAATCTGGAAAGCCACCGCTCAAAAGACTGACGCCCCTCCGTCTCAAAAAATTTAATGGCCCGCTCCACGCGGCTGTTCATCACTAGAGGCATGTGCCCTTCCCGGTCATCGATTACTTTGAAAGATGAACCGTTAATCTCTATTTCAATCGGTTCCAGATAACGGGATAGTTCCTCTTTCAGGCTGGCCGTTGCGATGGGAGCGACTGTTCTGTCTACTGTGATCAGATTATTCTGGTAGGTATGAATCATTGTCTCTTCAAACCGGTTAAACTCCGCCCGGTCATCTTCGGACATTTCACCAAGCTGTTCCGCCTCTGTCAACAGTTCCACAATCTTGTCCAAGAGATAGAGAACCTCCAGGGAGTCGCCATGGTGATCAGCAATGACCGCCTCGGAGAAAAAACTTTTGGCATCGGACAGAATCAGAGGAAAGCGATCCTCCATGCCGCTTGAGGCTGCATACTCTACGTCATTGGTTTGAGAACCGCCCGCCGGCTTGGCTGATTCAGCCTGTCCTTGAAGAACTGTCGAGATGACCAGGAGGAACCACAAAAGATGGCGTCCTATGTTGAAATATTGTTTAAGATAGATCATTCCTAAAAATCAGCGACGAACTTAGCTGTAGAGCCGAGCGGCAGTCAAGTACTACTTTTACCCTCGGATCTGCCTTCAATAATTTCGGTGGTGCTAAATCCCGATAGAAGCGGGATGGTCACCAGGCGACCTCCTCTTCCTTTCACCACATCGGCACCGATGATCTCTTCAGGCCTGTAGTCGCCACCCTTAACCAGGACATCAGGCTTGATCAGGCGGATCAATTCCATTGGTGTCTCTTCCTTGAAGAGTGTTACCAAATCCACTGCATCAGTTGCAAGAAGCACCTTGGCCCGCTCCTTCTCAGATCGCACCGGTCGCCCCTCCCCTTTCAGCTGACGGACAGATTCATCACTATTCAACCCAACGATGAGATAGTCCCCTTCCTTCCTTGCCGCCTCCAGCAAAAATCGGTGCCCCTTGTGCAAAAGATCAAAACACCCGTTGGTGAAGACCACAATGTCTCCCCTGGAACGGGCGGCGGTGGCGATCTGAACCGCAGTTTTTTTGTCAACGGAAGATTTCATCAACAAATCGGGCATGGGATTGCAGGTATGCAAGGGAGCGTCTCCAGTTCCAGTTGAAGGAGGCACTGAGCCACAGCGAATCTACGGAGCGACTGGGCAGAAGTTCTCCTTTCAAAATGTCTTTCCTGGATGCCGTAGGGAACACGGAGCATAAGTAAATACCAACTCTCCATCCATCATACCGAGAGAACTGTTTTACCTCCAAAATGGGGAGATCCTTCCTTAAACAACAGGATGAATATGATCAGGCTTCATCAAGTAATTCACGCTGAAGCCACCTCCGACGACACTCTTGTTCTCTCTTCCCATAACGATTTCATAATTACCACCTGAAGCCTTACATGGTCAGCGAAATCGCTCTTCGGACTTTTTTCCCAATCAGCCGGAAGAATAGGCTCTCCCACTTTCAATTCCACTTGACCTCTGTTCAGCCTGAACGATTTTTTCGCCACGATGTCGCCGGTACCACACACCGCCAATGGTACAACATCCATACCAACCTCAAGTGCAATGGCCAGACCTCCTTTCTTGAATTGATGAACCTGCCCGTCTTTGCTTCGTGTCCCCTCCGGAAAAATCATGAGGGACCGTGGGTTTTCTGTCAAAGACGATTTCACTTTTTCGAGAGACTCAAAGGCCCTCTTCCTGTTGAATCGGTCGACGAAAATGTGCCTTGCAATGACCATGACCCAGCCGAGTATCGGTATTCTTCTCAACTCCTTCTTGGCAAGAGAGACAACATGAAACGGAAGTCCACCCAAAATGAGTGGAATGTCTAAGGCGCTCTCGTGATTAGAGGCAAAAATGTAGTGGGATTGACGATCCAGCTTTTCCAGCCCGGAAACAGAATAGCGTACTCCACTGGCCCAAAGTAGAATACGCGACCAAATCCTTGTCAGCCAACCGATAAACCGACCCCTGGGTTCAAAAAGACCCACAATGATGGCCACCATTCCAAGGACTGTTGTCCAGAAAATAACGTTAATCAGAAAGAAGAGTTGCCGAAGCACCGTTCTACGGTTTCAGAAGAGAACTACCAAAATAGGAATGAAGTGGTTTTGGGAGCGTCACTGTCCCTTCATCAGTCTGATATGTTTCTAGCAGAGCTGCCATCAGCCTAGGTGTCGCCAAACCGGAACCGTTGAGCGTATGGACATGGCGAACTTTCCCTCCCTCATCCCGAAAACGAATACCAGCTCGTCGCGTCTGAAAAGATTCAAAGTTGCTACAGCTCGAAACTTCAAGCCAACGCTTCTCTCCCGGCGCCCACACTTCAAGATCGTAACACTTCGCTGCCGCAAAACTTAGATCACCGGTGCAGAGGGATACGACGCGGTAATGAAGATCTAGCACCTGTAAGACCGACTCGGCATCGGTAGTGAGTGACTCGAGTTCATCGTAGGAATCTTCAGGCCGGACAAACTTCACCATCTCCACTTTGTTGAACTGGTGGATTCTCAGCAGGCCCCTAGTTTCTTTTCCGTAGGAACCGGCTTCCCGTCTGAAACAGGGGGAATAGGCGGTATAGAAAATCGGGAGCTCTGATTCATTCAGGATCTCTTCTCTATGGATATTCGTCACCGGCACCTCAGCAGTAGGGATCAGGAAGAGGTTGTCCTTCTCCACACGGTACATATCTTCTTCCAGTTTCGGAATTTGTCCCGTCGCCTCCATGGCTGACGGAAGTGTCATAAACGGCGTCATCACTTCCTTATATCCTCTGTTTCCCTGATGCTCGATCATAAAGTTGATGAGAGCTCGCTCTAGACGGGCCCCGTTACCGGTAAAGAGTGGAAAACCGGAGCCGGAAATCTTCGCTCCCGCAGCAAAATCAATAAGCCCCAGCGACTCAGCAAGATCGGTATGGTTTTTTGGATCAAAATCAAAGGTCGGTTCCTCGCCCCAGGTTCGGGTTACCTCATTCGCCGATTCATCCTTTCCCACCGGTACGGACTCGTGGGGAATGTTGGGAATCCACATGAGGAGACCGTCAATCTCGCCCCTCAGCTCAGCCAGTTTTAGATCATCGTTCTTGATTTCTGAAGAGAGATCACGCATCTCAGCGATAAGTCCGTCGGCGTCACCCCCTTCCCGCTTGAGTCGGGCGACCTCTTCACTGATCCTGTTCCGCTCACCCTTTTTCTTTTCTGCTTCTGCGATGAGTGCTCGCGATTGTTCATCGAGCTTGAGGAGATGTTCCATTTCGATCATCTCCCCCTTGTCGGCTGCAGCCCGGGTAACCCCGGCAGGATCTTCTCTGATCATTTTCAGTGGAATCATTGCTTTAATTTGTCCTCGTTACTCTGTTTGTCGACGGGAAATTACGACCCGTCGTCCGTTTTTCCATCTCTCTAACCGACAGCCGAGGATCGGTGAGCAGTACTCCGCCGCCCTTTCCAAATGACGGGAAGAAAGGGACCAAGAGACCCAAAAAAGGTGACGTAGAGTGGATGCCATACTTCGTTCACCAGGAAGTACGCGAGATCGAAAGAACGTTTTGTCCTGGCAAGGTAAGCGGTGATCAAGAGACCGTCGCCCGTCATTTTCAGAAACCACGGTAGAAGCCAGTAGAATATCTGGTCGGAAAGAAAAATCAATTGCCCCCACAGCGTCGCGACGTTGGCACCAAAGATGAGTGCCAGCCCGAATTTGAAAGTCGGGCGGACAAAATTGAATTTGTAGTAAGCCCTCCCTTTTGAAGCAAATCGAAGCCGTTGCCTGAAAAATTGGCCAATTCCTCCCGGCGCTGGACTTACCACTTCCGATCCTTCAGCCAGACACGGGATAACTCTCCAGTCACTACTCGCAATAGCGTGCATTAAAAGATCATCATCCCCCG
>CEUZ01080941.1_pt1 | contig 11505 bp, 9 predicted proteins | sample 361511 | NCBI WGS metagenome assembly CEUZ01 (sample SAMEA2622822, study PRJEB7988) | marine metagenome | biome: marine biome (ENVO:00000447); feature: surface water layer (ENVO:00002042); material: "saline water (ENVO:00002010), including plankton (ENVO:xxxxxxxx)" | depth 5 m
TTCCACCTCTCCACCAAGGCCAGGAGTTTCTTTATGGGCATAAAATGTAATTCCTTTTGCTGTAATACCATCAGGCTCTATAGCAAAATAACCATAAAGAGTAGACCACAGTCCTTTGCCAGAAATAGGTATCGCATATCCTTTTGTGACACCGTTTTCCTGATCAGTATAAATAGGATAATAATTAACATTAAAATCGGGTTCATTATTAATTTGATTATTATCAATAACATTACCCATTTTATCAACAACTAAAGATCTGATATTTTTTTTAAAAATAGATTGAATATCATCGGGCGTCCATCTTTTATCCGCACTTTCTTTATACCCTAAAGAGACCAGTATATTTTTCTTACTATCATTTTCAATATTTAACTCTTGCATTGTTTTAAGAGAGCCAGAGGCAATTGAAATAAATAATCCTAAAATAACTGTTAACGATGCCGTAAATAATATTGTATATCTATTGCTGTGCATACATTTTCATTCTTTTCTTACTATTACTATCAACAACAAAATAATCAATCAATGGAGCAAATGCATTCATGAGAAGAATTGCCAACATAATTCCCTCTGGATATGCAGGGTTGATACTACGAATAATAACCGTTAAGATTCCAACAAGAAATCCAAAAATCCACCGCCCGATTTCCGTATGAGCGCCTGTAACTGGTTCAGTTGCCATAAAAACTGTACCAAAAAGAAAACTTCCCATAACTAGATGATAATGAGGCGGGATACTTAGCATAGCATTAGATGAATATGGCGCAATGAGGTTAGTCACAGATGCCATAAAGACTAAGCCAATAACCGACCCTAACATTACTCTCCAACTTGTTATACCCATGAAAATAAGAAAAATAGCTCCTATAATTATGAGCCATTTATTTGTTTCACCTATTGACCCAGGAATCCAACCTAAAAACATATTTATCCAAGAATAATCAAAAATTAGTTCTGAACTAGCCTGATTAAGTAGATCTACCGCATTTGCATCTGTCTTTCCTGCTGCTATACTGAGTGCAGTGGGGCCGGAATAACCATCTGGTGCTAACGCCCAAACTTTATCACCTGAAATATTTATGGGATAGGTAAAATAAAGAAAAGCTCTAGCCATTAATGCTGGATTGAAAATATTCATTCCAACACCCCCAAATATTTCTTTCCCAATTACGATCCCAAATGATGTTGCAATCACAACCTGCCAAATAGGAATCGATGGCGGCAAGGTTAAAGGAATCAAAGCACAGGTAACCAAAAAGCCTTCAGAGATTGGATGCCTTCTTAAAATGGCAAACAATATTTCCCAGAAAGCACCAGAAACAAAGGTAGCAATTAAAATTGGTAATATCGTGATTGTTCCGATTTGAAAGTTCTGAAACACTGAGGTCTCTTCACCAAATGTTAATGATCTTTGAAAACCAATATTATATGCTCCAAATATATAACATGGTATTAGAGCTACAACCACAGATATCATTACACGTTTTATATCAATACTATCCCGAATATGAGGACCAGACTTAGTCCGCTCATCAGTACTGAATAAAATAGTATCAGTAGCTTCAAATAATGGGTAAAACCTTTCTAGTTTTCCTCCATCATCAAACAGCGGTTCCATTTTATCAAGTAAATCTCTAATAAATTTCACTGGCTATCCTTCGCGTTCAATTAGATCAAGACCATCTCGAATTACAGCACCTACATCAATCTTACTAGGACAAGCGAATGAACATAAGGCAAAATCTTCATCATCACACTCCCAGATTCCCAGTTTCTCCATTTCTTCAATATCTTTAGCAAGAATAGCCCTGTAAAGGGGATTAGGATATATATTCATTGGCAAAACTTTTTCCCATGCATTTAATGGAACCATCGCACGTAGTTCTCCATTTTGAGAAGTAGTAAAATCAAATAATTGATTACCAAAAGACAAAAACGCATTGAATAAACTATATTTTGATTTGCTAGATCCAAGAGATAACATCCCTAAGAAAGGTCTTTTTACCTCATCGTTTATGATACTAACAGTAGAGTCATAAAACCCTAAATAATTTTCAGGATTAATTTTCTTACCTGTCAATATATTTCCAGAAATAATCCTAACAGGTTTCTTAATAACCTGGGAATTAATTAGAGATTTAATACTAGCCCCAGAAACAGTCTCAACTGTAATTGGATTTGACGCTCCAGAGCCGCCTATGGTTACAATAACTTTTGGGTCATAAAATCCCAATTCAAATAATCTTCCAAAAGTCAAAACATGTTGAGCATCTACTGTCCAAACAACATCACCCGGGCGCAAAGGTTTTGTGTGATGAATCTGTATACCAACATTTCCAGCTGGATGAGGGCCTGATATTGTTTGGGTCAAAACATCATCAAAATCCATTTTTTTATTTAAAGATAAAAAAACATCCCCTTCTGTTAATCTGCTAAGTACAGTAAGGCCTGTTTGAAATATTTTCTTTTCGGTCTCAATAAGATTACAAATATCTACAGCTAGTGGAGCAGAATTATAGCCAGAAATAAAAATATCCCTAGGCATATCATTTGGATTGGCAACCTTATTAAACGGTCTTTGACGAATTAAAGGAAATAGATTTGCTTCTAATATATGATCGAGAATTGTTTTCCGATCGGATCTTTTTATTTCTTTTTGACTAAATGATTTAAGTTTAACAAATTTATTCCCATTCCTAGAGATTTCTATTTTTTCAATTACCCTTCTATTACCAATTTTGATATTAGTAATTTTACCTGATAACGGAGATGGCCATTTAACTTGAGACTTGTTTTTATCAAAAAACAATGGAGACCCTATCTTTACATCATCACCTTCTTTTACAATCATTTTTGGCTTAACACCTCTGAATTCATTCGGTTGGACTGAAACTTTTTCAGGAATTTGTTTGGATACAACTTCAGATTTAGGACAACCTGAAGTCCTTATATTGTGACCCTTTTTTACTGATATGTGATTCAATTAATTGTTAAATATTTTGCAAGTAGAAAACTAAGGAGCTATGTATCCAGTTAGCTAGAGGTGTCCAATAAATCCCAAAGATTAATGTAGGAACTGCAGTTATTAAAAGTAACGCCGTCATCATCGTAGATGGATGTATTAATGACTCACTTTTTTCACCATCAAAATACATTACTTTAACAACCCTTATATAGTAATACAAAGATATTACACTATTGATTCCACCTATAATTACTAGCCAGTAAAAAGACTCTCCACCATTAATCAAAGCAGCAAAAATATAAAATTTAGCAATAAAACCTGCCGTGGGTGGGAGACCCGTTAGTGAAATCATAAATAAGGTCATAACAATTCCAATAAATGGCATTTCCCAACCCAAACCTTTAAAATCATCAAAGGTTTCCCCTTCAGTTTTATTTTTTACTACTATTAAGACAAAAAATGCTCCCAGATTCATAAATAAGTACATAATGAAATAAAGCATGATTGCATAAATGCTTTGGCTTGACATAACAGGTAAAGCAAGCAAAATATAGCCAGCATGAGCTACACTAGAATATGCTAGCATACGCTTTATACTGTTTTGTTGTATCGCAACAACATTTCCTAGAGTCATGGTTATAACAGCAAGAAGGCTAATAATATCAGGCCATGCCAAGATTGAACTTGATACTGAATCTGCGCTACTTACTAATGCACCACCATCAGAAAAAATTTGATTAAAAAACCTGACCATCATCGCAAAAGCACCCGCTTTTGGAGCGACGGAAAGGTAAGCTGTAATAGTAGTTGGAGAACCTTCATAAACATCAGGTGTCCAAAAATGGAAAGGCACAGCTGAAACCTTATAACCAAAACCTGCTAAAATCATAATTATAGATAATAAAATAACTGAATTTGACTCTGAACTGCTGTTAGTTATAACCTTTTGAATCTCAAAAAAATTTGTGCTACCAGTAAGGCCATAAATATAACTCAACCCGAAAAGCATAATCCCAGATGAAAAAGCTCCATATACAACATATTTTAGGGCCGCTTCATTAGACTTCGTATTCTGTTTTAAATATCCAGCTAAAACGAAAGACATAATGGATACAATCTCGATTGATAAATAAACCATAATCAAATCAATAGATGAGACCATTAGAAAAAGCCCAAATACAACAATTCCTAATAACGTAAAATATTCACCCTTTCTATACTCATTTAAATCATCGGAGTAAAGACTAATTATGGCAACAAGAATCGTAGAAAAAATCATTAATATTTTAAAAAATGTTGAAAATGGATCTAAAACAATTGCATTAGAAAATAAGGTTGTTATCCGATTATGATCCTGAAACCACAAAATAATGGTAATAATAATGAGGCCTGCTACCATTACCCAACCTACTCTATCAGACTTGGAACGATCTAAAAATAAATCATAAATAATTGATATTATAATCAGCCCAGTCAAAAATAATTCGGGATAAAAATAAGATAAACTTTGAAGATTATCCACTTCTAAATACTAGCGTAAGTTGCCAATGTAACAACATGATCAATTATAACATCCATAGTGCTTGAAATAATATCAAGATATGGAGCTGGATATATTCCGAGGAAAAGGGTAATAATCAACAAGGGAACAACAGTAAATAATTCTAATCGATTTATATCAGGAAGATTAGAATATTTTTCATTTAACTTTCCAAAGAATACTCTTTGAAATGCCCATAAAAAATAAGCCGCATTTAAAAGTATACCAATCGTAGAAGCAATAACAATCCCTTTATAAACAGGAAATGCACCAATGAAACACATTGCCTCACTAATAAAGCCTTAAAGCCCTGGCAATCCTAGACCTGCAAAAAAAGCAACTGCAGTAACACCTGTGTATATTGGCATCTGACTGGCAATACCACCAAACCCTTCTATCTCTCTATGGTGAGCTCTTTCATAAATCACGCCTACAAGAATAAATAACATAGCAGATATTGTACCATGATTAAACATTTGGAAAACCGCACCACCAAGCCCAGCTTGAGCTGCTTTCATATTCATCCCATTAGCTTCACCAGCTGCAACAACTGCTGCCATACCAATAAGAGAATACCCCATATGATTCACACTAGAATAAGCAACTAGTTTCTTTAGATCCTTTTGGGCTAACGCGCAAAGGCCTCCCCAAACAACATTAATTAAACCTAGCATAGCCAAAGCAGCTGAAAACCAATAAACACCATCTGGCATTAGTCCATAGTTGATTCTCAATATTCCATACACACCCAGTTTTAGGAGAATACCTGCAAGCAAGACTGATATAGCAGTAGGTGCTTCTACATGTGCCAATGGTAACCAAGTGTGAAAAGGGAATACTGGAACCTTAATTGCAAAACCTATAAATAGTAATACCCATATAACTTTTATTGCACTAATTCCCCACCATAGAACACCATTTAAAGCATCAGGTGCAATTCTAGTTAATTCAAGGATATCAAATGTTTTTCCACAAGAAAAATATAATCCTAGGATACCAACTAACATTAAAACAGAGCCAAACAGAGTATATAGGAAAAATTTGATTGCAGCGTATTCTCTCTGCGGACCTCCCCACATTCCAATAAGAAAATACATTGGAAGTAACATCACCTCCCAAAAAATATAAAATAAGAAAAAATCTAAGGATAGAAAAACACCCATAACACCTGTGTTTAATAGAAGGAAAAGAGCAAAATATCCTTTAACAGCTTTTGTGATATTCCAACTGACAAAAACACCGATAAAGAAAAGCATCCCTGTAAGAATAACCATAGGAAGACTTAATCCATCAACTCCCAAAATATATGAAATATTAAAAGACGGTATCCATTCAGCTCTCTGAATAAATTGCATGGACCCTCTTTCAGAATCAAAATTGCTCCATAACATAAGCGACAACAGAAATTGGATACCTGTTGTAGACGCTGCTGTAGTTTTAATTAATTCTTCTTTATCACGCGGGATAAGCGCGATAACGAACATTCCAATAATTGGAAGCCAAATTAGCCAACTAAGAATATGATCCATCTTTACCTCTACTCAAAATTTTGTTTTAAAATGATTGTATCACCATTATGATAATTATACCTGCAGTTACATAAAGTAAATAATTCTGGAGTCTTCCTGTTTGAATTGTTTTAAAAGTTTCCCCGAGCAAATTTGTAATTCTACCAAAACCATCAACAATAATTTGATCAATAGTATCAAAATCAAATTTACCTGAAACATCACTCGCCCATTTTGTAAGATGCCCAAAACCGTTTATAAAATATTTATCATAAAGCTCCCAATCTATCCAAGAAATTTTGTTAGCCAAACGCAAGGAAGGTCGATAAATATATTTATCATAATTTTCATCAAAATAAAACTTATTCTGACTCAAACGAAACAAAACCCCAAAACGCTTGGACCAAACATCAGCGGATAAAACCTTTTTGATATAAGTCAGCCATGATAAAAAGATACCAATAGTAGCGACTGATATAGACAAATACATTGCAAGGTAATGAGCATCGTGCGCAGCTTTTTCTATTTCTATTGCAGTTGGATTTCCTGGTACTGCCGAATTTTTTGGAACTACAAGATCTGTAAACCATCCGTATGTAGACATTGGATTCAAGTTTGGTAGAGTATACCATACGAATGTACTCAAAATGCCTAATAAAATAATCGGCCCAAACATCTGCTTAGGTGATTCATGTATATGATCCACTATCTCTGGCATATTGGGTTCACCATGAAAAGTTAAAAACATCATTCTAAACATATAAAAAGCAGTGATCGCGGCCGCTAAGAAACCAAAAACAGGAAGTAAAAAATGAACTGGATTCTGTAATGCAAAGGATAATGTACCAGCAAGTACAGCATCTTTTGATAGAAAACCCGAAAAAAGAGGAACCCCGGCAATAGCAAACGTGCTTACTAACATTGACCAATATGTTATTGGCATCTTACTTTTAAGTCCACCCATATTTCCCATATCTTGAGGATCTGTTTTATCGTCATGTTTCTCATGTAATGCATGATGCATAGCATGAATAACTGAACCTGAACCATAGAACAAGTTTGCTTTGAACATAGCATGGGTCAATAAATGAAAAAAAGCAGCAGTATATACTCCAGTCCCAACAGCCAAAATCATATATCCCAATTGACTGACAGTAGAATAAGCAAGGACTTTCTTAATATCTGTTTGGGTAACCGCAATTGAAGCAGCAAAAATGGCTGTGAACCCTCCCACATAGGCTACAATCACCAACGCATCAGGTGTCAAAATAGGAAAAATTCTGACAGAAAGATAAACACCTGCTGCAACCATAGTAGCAGCATGCATAAGAGCCGATACAGGTGTAGGACCCTCCATAGCATCCGGCAACCAAATATGCAGAGGAAACTGAGAAGATTTTCCCATTGCACCCATAAAGAGTCCTACTCCAGCAAAAGTTAAAGCACCACCTGTAATTAATCCCTTTTGAACACCCTGAAATACATCAGAAAAAACAAAAGAACCAACAGCACTATAAATAAGCATAATCCCTATAAAAAATCCAATATCACCAACTCGATTAGTTAAAAAAGCTTTTTTACTAGCATCAGCAGCTGAATCTTTCTCAAACCAATGGCCAATTAATAGATATGAACTAACACCAACCAATTCCCAAAACATGTACATAGATATCAAACTATTTGCCAAGACGATACCATTCATTGAAAATGTAAACAAACCAAGATAAGCAAAATAACGAGAATATCTTATATCCCCTTTCATATACTCAGTTGAAAAAATGTGAGTGCATGTGGAAATGAGTGCAACAACTAGGAGCATAATTATAGTCAAATTATCAATTAAAAAACCAAGACTAACAGAAAAATACCCCATGTCAAACCAAACAAAAGACGCTTCTTTAGAAAAATTTGGATTATAATCCAGGAGGATTGTCGCAAACATAATTATCGATAAAATCAATGTAGTTAATATTGCAGAAATAGATACCCAATCTCCACCTCTTGGCAACCGCTTACCAAAAAATATCTGAACTACAAATGCAACCAATGGAAGAAATAAAATAGCTAAAGAATATTTTATAAAAATATTTTCCATTATTCCCTTAAAGAAGAAGCTTCATCAACATTAATTGTTTCAAGGTTATTATATATATTAATTACTATTGCCAAAGCAACAGCTGCCTCTGCCGCTGCAAGAACAATAACAATTAGAGCAAAAATATGACCATCTAAATTCATGCCTCCAAATCTTGAAAATGCAACAAAATTTATATTAGCAGCATTAAGTATTAATTCAACGCCCATCAAAACGGCTATACCATTACGCCTAGTTATTACGCCAAAGACGCCTAGCGAAAATAATACCGCAGAGATGAGTAAGTAGTTATTTAAATGATCCATCAATTAGTTTTCCTAGATAGTACAGCTGCACCAATAAGAGCGCCAAGTAAAAGCACCGAAACAGCCTCGAAAGGAAGTAAATATTTTGTTAATAAAAGTTTCCCAACACCCCTAACCGTACTAGTCGGCTCAAGAGATTCAACTTGATACCAATTAGTTTTAGTTACCACAATAGCAACAATAATAAATAACCATAATGAAATGGCTCCGCCTAGCCCTTGCTGAATATTAGTTTGAGATAGTCTAACAGATGCAATGCGATTAGTAAGCATTATACCAAAAATAATTAGAACATTTATTCCTCCAATGTAGACCAATAGCTGGACACCTGCTATGAAATCTGCCCACAAATAAATATATAGACCAGCTATTCCAAATAGCGTAAAAAGAAGTGCAATAGCCGAGTATAATAGCTGATTATTTAAGACTACAAAAAAAGCCGAGATTATTGTAAAAGAAGCAATAAACCAGAACAAAATTTCTGCCATCTAAACTATGCCTCTACCTCTTGGGTTTTGTTAAACAATTTTTTTATTCCCTCCTTAGTGCCAGGCTTAGCAAACCTGTATATTAGGTCACTACGATCTGGCTCAGAAAACTCGTAATCAATAGGATGCTTCTGCGCATTAGGACCACCTGTCATAAAAATACACTCTTCTGGGCATGGATAAGTACACAAATTACAATAACAACATTCGGACATATCTATATCAAACCTAGTAACGACCAGAGCTTTTTTTGTCCCATTTTGTGTTATCCCAACATGATTAACATCCTTAATATCTGTCCCCCTCTCAGGCGCTTTTTCTGTTTCTATTTTTATACAATCTACAGGACAAACCCTTTCACACTTAAGACAACCTATGCAATCATCCATATCAACGTGCAACCGTGATCTGATTACATTATAATTCTCATGATTAAAACCTATATTCCTCTCCGGTCTTGGCCATCGTTCTTCAGGATACTGTAGGGTAGCAATACCTCTTTTTGCTGTAACAAGATGTTTGAACGTAATTAACATACCTCCAATAATTGCTGAAGAAGTTGTGAAAATATCGGTTAAATATTTAATCATTTTTTATCCTATAATTATTGTCCAAATAGCAACACCAAAAATATTAAACAACCCAATTGGAATGAATATTTTCCAGCATAAATGCATAAGCTGATCAACACGTAGTCTGGGTACAGTCCATCGAACCCAAATCATTATAAAGACCAAGAAAAAGGTTTTACTTATCATCCAAAACATGCTCATAGCTGGAGAATTTAATAAATTAGGGAACGGGCTCTGCCAACCTCCAAGAAATGCTGTTGCTGCAACCGCACTCACAACGAACATATTTGCATATTCGCTCAGAAAAAAAATAGCATAGCGTGTTCCAGAATATTCAGTTACAAAACCCGCGACAAGTTCTGACTCTGACTCAGGAAGATCAAACGGAGTTCTGTTTGTTTCTGCTAAAGCACTTATGAAGTATATAATAAAAGCAATAGGCATAAAAGGATTATCAAAAATGATCCAATTAAAAATACCGCCTTTTTGATATGCTATAATCTCTTGCATATTCAAAGAGCTTGCAAGCATGATCACAGCTACTAAAGAAATGCCAGCAGGTATTTCATAGCTTATTATTTGAGCAGCTGATCTCATACCTCCATAAAGAGCCCATTTATTATTTGAGGACCAACCTGCAAGAATTAAAGCTATTACAGCTATACTCCCCACTCCTAAGATATATAGCATGCCAATATTCATATCAGCAATAATAATCTTTTCTCCAAAGGGGACTGCTATAAAACTAACAAGAGCTCCTATAAAAATCATGAAAGGTGCGATAATAAACAAAGGTCTATCTGCACTGGCAGGAATTATGTCCTCCTTTATAAATAATTTTATCCCATCCGCAACAGGCTGCAACAGACCCCATTTCCCAGCATGGAGACCCGGCCCTTGACCCATCGGCCCAGTCTTATCTTGAATGAAAGATGAGACTTTTATTTCTGAGTAAATAACACCAAAACCATATACAGTAATAAATCCAAGTAACCCAGCGATTGGAAGTAGCATAGAAATAAATAGGAAAAAATCATTTCCCGCTAAACTTGGAAAAAAATCATTTAGTGTGTCGTATATAAAATCAACAGTCAACGATCTATCTCTCCTAATACAATATCTAAACTTCCTAAAATAGCAAGGACATCAGAAAGAAGCCAACCAGCACCAATCTCATCAAGAACCGACAAAGCAGTAAAAGCTGGAGAACGCATCTTCAGTCTATAAGGAATTGGACTACCATCACTTTCTATATAGTAACCTAAATCTCCCCTTGGTGTCTCTGTCCTAGCATACACCGATCCTTTTGGGGGTCGAATTTTTTTTGGTAATGATTGATGTACATCTCCATCTTTTGGCATACTAGCTAAAGCCTGTCTTATAATTTTTATGCTCTCCCTTATCTCTAAAATCCTAACATAAAATCTATCCCAGCAATCACCTACTGTGCCCTTAATACCTTCACCAATAGGAATATTAAAATCAAATTTATTATAAATGGAATAAGGATCATTCTTTCTAAGATCCCAATTGACTCCAGAAGCTCTTAAATTTGGCCCAGTAACTCCATAGCTTATGGCAACATCCTTAGGCATAACACCAATATCAGCGGAACGTTCTATTAATATTTTATTATGAGCAAGAATTTTCTCTAATTCATCAACTTTTGGTTCAAAATAATCCAAAAATTCAAAAGTAGACTCAACAAAACCAACAGGTATATCATGACTTAATCCACCTATCCACATATAATTATATAAAAGCCTAGCCCCACATGTGAGCTCAAAAAGATCAAGGATTCGCTCTCTATCTCTTAAAGCCCATAGAAAAGGGGTAAAAGCACCTAGGTCTAAACCAAAGACACCGGTGCAAAGCAGGTGACTTGCGATCCGTTGCAACTCCGCCATAACAACTCTTATATGCTCAACTCTATCATTAACTTTAATGTCCATCAATCTTTCCATTGCAACCACATATCCAAAATTCATTGACATAGAAGATAAATAATCACATCGATCAGTAAATGGAA
>CEUZ01218484.1_pt1 | contig 11503 bp, 10 predicted proteins | sample 361511 | NCBI WGS metagenome assembly CEUZ01 (sample SAMEA2622822, study PRJEB7988) | marine metagenome | biome: marine biome (ENVO:00000447); feature: surface water layer (ENVO:00002042); material: "saline water (ENVO:00002010), including plankton (ENVO:xxxxxxxx)" | depth 5 m
CCAAATGGTAAAAAGAGAAAACCTATAGTAAAATCGTATAAAGATTCATGTACCGATACGCTTATCGATTTTACTGTAAGACTTAATGCGGGGTTTTTGCCAGATCTTATATCAAAATCATTTGATAATAATCTGAATCAGTTCGAAAAGGTGTTCCGTTTATATACTACAAAATCTACTACCAATATGTATTTATTCAATAAAGATCAACGATTGAAAAAATATGATAATGTTTATGAAATAATAGATGAATATTATCCTGTAAGATATAATGCATATATAAAACGAAAGAAGTATATAATCGATGCTCTAGAAAAAGAATTGGTTACAATATCAAATAAAGCTAAATTTATAAAAGAAAACTGTGATGGTATTATTGATTTGAGAAAGAAAAAGAAAGATGTCATTATAGAATTATTGAAAACAAGAGGTTATGATATTATCAATAATGATCCAGAATATATGTATTTGAGAAGAATGCCTATGGATAGTGTTTGCGAAGAAAATGTGGAAAAATTATTGAAAGAAAAAGGTGATAAAGAAACAGAATTAACTACCGTTAAAAATACAAGTGTTGAAAAAATGTGGTTGGATGAATTAAATATATTAAGTAAAGAATTCTGTAAATATCAAAATGACAGAATTGTTCGGAATAAAGGTATTGGAGCAAAAATTAAAAAGAAAAAGAAAAAGAAAGCATAGTTATCATTTATAGTGCATTAAATGATGAACAGGTATTAGTAATAAATCTAATGAATTAATATTTTTTTTATATATATAATTTCCCAATTTTGTCACACAATATTTTGGAATATTAAATTTAAATGCTGATTTATATAATTGATAATTTTTCAAAAAAATTGTTGGTCTATTTCTTCTTACCATTTCTTTTATATCTGAAAATAATTTAGAATTGATTTCTTGGATATCGAAATAAATAAAACCTATATCAATAAATTTTTTATCTATTAATTTTTCATCTTTTTGTGTTTCAAAAAGATATAGTTTTTTTTCTTTCTTTATTTTTTCTGGGTAAATAACAGTTGATACATTTTTATTTTTTTTAATTTCTAAAATGTTTCTATTATCGGGTATATATTGTTTTATAGAATCTACTAAAACCTTGTCGGGTTTCATAATTTGATTATTGATAGGTATTTTTTTACTTTTCCAATAATGACTTATTATTTTATTTTTTTCATCATCGACAATTATACTTCCACCATATCCTTCGTGTGATTTATCGACTTCTTGATAAATCTTACAATTAGGTAATTTCAACCTATGATATATTCTCCATAATTCTTCACAAAAATAATGATAATGCTGAAAACCATAAGGTCCATTTCCTCGTTTATTTAAAATAGCATTATCTGTATTATAAGCATGTTTTAATGCTTCATAAATAATAGGATTTTTAGCTTGAGTTGCGATAAAACCATTAAATAAGTGAGGCGGTTTCATGAATGATTTTAAAAAAATTGCATCATAGTTTTTAATAATACAATCTATATTTGTTTCAAACATAGCATCACTATCTAAAAATATACCACCTTTTAAATATAAAAAATAATAACGAAATAAATCAGCCTTATGTTGTCCTTTATGAAAACTATTGAATTTTTCTATTATATTAGGAAATTCTTTTAATTGATTTTTTTTAAAAAAACAAATAATTTCTTTATCTATAAAATGATAATATGTCCAATTAGGACACCATTTTTTAATTCCATTAATAACATTATTATCTAATTTATTTTTTGATGTTTGCATTATTATTTTTGGTATTTTACTGCATAAATCGTTCATTATTTAAAATTATAGTTTTATATTTTTAAATAATTTTTTACGTTGATATTTTTAATTTTTTCTAGTTAGGTTGTTATAATAAAATATTGGATTTTTTGCATGTTTGTTTAACTATTACAATTTTTTTTTTTGTCACAGGATCTAATAAAGATCTTATTAATTTAAATATATTTAATAAGAAAGGACCTGAACCATAGATATAACAAATATCTAATACATCTTTTAAATTTTCTGTTAATTTTTTATTTATTTTTTTAAATAATTTAAATGAAAAATTTTTCATACTAGCTTGTTCTAAATATATATGTACTGTAAACGTTTTATTATTATAATGGTTTGATATTTTTAAAGCTTCTAAACAGGAATAATAAATAAATTCCACTATTAAATCATAGTTGTGTTTTAAGATCGTTATATTAAAGTTTTTAACTACTAAAAATAAATTACCAAATTTATTATTTTCTCTAATATAAATCATATTACTAAATTTTTCTTTAAATATATGATAGATATCCGTCATATATTAGTATAAAATTATTTTTTCACCATTTAAATCTAAAAGAAATTGGTAGTCTCTAATGTATTATTTCTATAGGTAGATACAGGCCTTGTGAGGGGTACAGCTAAAGTACTAACATCATGCTTATATTTAATATAAGCATCTGCCTCGCCACATATTTGAGGTATGCAATAATCAGTTACTAATTTATTTAAAGCACTAATTTGTTCAGATATATTATTAGGTAAATTAGAAGAATGTTGTAAAAATATACTTCTCATAATTATTTTTAAAGTATCTTCATTTTGAAAACCTATTTCAAACATTCCTTTTGAAGATTTCAATACACCTTGTATTATTTGGTATTGTACTGTAGTTATATTTTCTGCGGAAAAAAAAGCTTTCGAAAGATTATTCGATTCAAAATTCCCTGTCATCGCTCCTCTATAACTCGTTACTCTCTCATTAATAGGAATCTTGTCATAAAGCTTAAAAACATCTGTTGTTGGCAAATTCATTATATTTACTCGACCATTTGCACTCATTTATATAAACATAACATAATATTTTTTTTTATATATAATGTTTATATAATGGGAAATTTTCAAAAGAATGTACTTATGATTGCATGTATTGTATTTATATTAATGATGATTTTAGTAGCTATTTTAATGAAAAATGAAACAAATACACAAGATTTTCCTCCTCAAATCGGTGATTGTCCAGATTATTGGCAAAAAATGGAAGGTGGATTTTGTCAAAATGTTCAAGGTTTAGGAAGTAGCTGCAAAAGTCCTATGGATTTTAGCACAGATGAATTTGTAGGAAAAGGAGGGAATGAAGCCAGATGTCAATTTGCAAAGAATTGTAAAATAGAATGGGATGGAATTACAAATACAGATTTATGTTAAATTTATTCGTTAAATTTATTCATTAAAATATTTGATATAAAATTTTTACTGATTTATATCAAATGGATATGTCACTATTATACAATACTTTAAATGATGATGTTATATCTGTAATATTTGAATTTATACCTACAGAATTTTTGTCGTTATGTACTCAAGAATATTGGATACAAAACTATAAAAAAAAATTAACTGAAAAATCATTAAATAGATCGTATTATAGATTTTTATTGAGAAACGATTTTTACATAATATTTGATTATTTTTTAGATTATTATTATAACATTTTTAAAAAGAAAAAAAAAATTTATTATAAGAAATATGTTTTTCAAAATCATTTGGATCTACTAACCCATTTATCATCTCAAGAATATAACTCTCAAAAATGTTTGAAAATAATGATCGACAAAAAAAAAACTAAACACAGACGTAAATATATATATAAAAATAAAAAATTAATATCTAATAAATGGAGCAATTAAATATTAATCATTTATTGGATAGAGAAGAACAAGAAAAAAAGTTAATTAATAGTTTAAATTATTTTGAATCAAACAAACAAAATATTTTGACTAAAAGAGGCATGTATATATATGGTGCCCCCGGTACAGGAAAAACGTTTTTTGTAGAAAAAATACTAAAAAAACTTGATTATGATACGATTAAATATGATGCTGGCGATGTTAGAAACAAGACAATCATCGAACAAATAACAAAACATAATATGTCAGATAAAAATGTGTTAAGTCTATTTCAAAAAAAAGTAAAAAAAATAGCTATTATTATGGATGAGATAGATGGGATGAATAGTGGCGATAAAGGTGGTATAAATACTCTTATTAAATTGATAAGGCCAAAAAAAACCAAAAAACAAAAAAAAGAAGAAACGACAATGATCCCAATAATATGCATAGGTAATTACCATATTGATAAAAAGATAAAAGAAATGATCAAAATTTGTTTTACTATAGAACTAAAAATCCCTACAACAGAACAAATGAAAAATATTATAAATATATTGATGCCGAAACTAGATGACGATTTTAAAATAAAAATGATAACATTTATGCAAGGCGATTTAAGAAAATTAAAATCAACATATAATATTTACAAAAATCAACAAAGTTTATTAAAAAATCAATTGATACAAAATATGTTTCAGCAAAAAAATTATAATGAAGATGTTAAAGAAGTAGTAAAAAATTTACTAAATACTCGTTATAAAATAAAAGATCATTCGGAAATTATGAATGAAACAGATCGTACAAGTGTAGGATTAATATATCATGAAAATATTATAGATAAATTAGAAAATATGCCAAAAAAAGATACTATACCTTTTTATTATAAAATATTAAACAATATTTGTTTTGCTGATTATATTGATAGAATTACATTTCAAAAACAAATTTGGATATTTAATGAAATGAGCTCTTTAACAAAAACTTTTTATAATAATTTTTTATATCATAAAAAATATGGAAAAAAAAATATACATTTTAATCCGTCTCTAATAAGATTTACAAAAGTTCTTACAAAATATTCGACTGAATATAATAATAGTTTGTTTATTCAAAATTTATGTAAACAATTAAATATGGATATTAAAGATATGTTTTCTTTCTTTTTATATTTAAAAAAACAATATACATTAGATGAAATCATTAACATATTTGATAACGAAAATTATGAAATAAGTAAGTTAGATATTAATAGAATTTATCGCTTTTTTGATCATATAATAGACACTGATGATGATAATGATAATGATAATGATAATGATAATAATTAACCAGCAAAAGCTTTAAGTCCTTCGGCTGTACGCGGACCATCATAATCAGCTTCCTTTTTACCATTGCCATCAACTACCATAATAGTTGGGAAACCTTGTATTCCTAACGATTTTTCTTGTGTTGACATTTCTTTTGCTTCTACCTTTTTAATTTGTAAAGAACCATCATATTCTTGCGCGAATTTATCCCATTCAGGAGTAAATTTTACGCAATGAGGACAGCCCTCCATATGAAAATATGTTAAAGTAGAACCGTTTCCAAAACCCTCTAAATATCTTCCTGTGAAACTTGAATATAAAACAGTTCTATATGTCCATCTCGCAGCAATAAAAAGTAACACCACAACTACTAATTGCACAATGGGATGTAAACGCGTGAATTTTCTACGTAACAATTTTAACCAACCAAACATTATAATAATAGTAAATAAAATTTTATTTTATTATTATTTAAATCTTCATATAGAATTCCAATAATTCTTTATCTTTAATGAAGTATGAGGGTTTTAATCTAGTTTTTCTCACAAATTTTGGATGTGGATTCAAAAGTAATTTTCTTTTGTCAAATGTATTATACTGATGAGCAAAACATAAAATAGCCTTTTCTGGATTTAATTGAATTAACGGCACTGTGTAATTTTTTAGAAAACGTTTTTCTTCCGCTAAATTAGCTTCATCATCGTAATCGGTACTATCTAACAATGATCTTCTGAAAGCAAATGTTCCTGCTGTGGCATGCATAGGGCCATATGGTCCAAATTGAAAAATAGCATCTAAATCATTAAAATAAATATATACTATACTGCTACCTGCTACCATAGCTTTTGGTGCCGAACGTAATCTATTTACAGCATGATTTACTCTTTCAGGTGGATAAAAATCATCATCATCCATATAAACAATAATTTCACCTGTTGCTTTAGAATTCATAAAATTTCTCTTTTTTCCCAATCTCATTTTTTCTTTTACTCTAAAGTATTTAACACATTCCACGCCTTTAAATAGATCTTCCACTGATTCATCGCTGTCATCAACGACAATCCATTCCATTAATTCTTTTGGATATGTTTGTGCTTGAAAACATTTAATTAGTTGTGGTAAAAAAACACGCCTATTATATGTTGGCGTACATACACTTACAAATGGTTTTCCTTGTGTCGATACCTTTTTAGGTTTTCTGTTCTTTTTTCCCATCTATATTTTTTTTATAGTTATTATTTTATATATTTTTTTTTTAATATATAAAATATTTTGAATAATTTCAAAGATTTAAATAGATTTTGCAAATCCTATCATAGTTAAAAATAACATAGAAACAATAGCTATCATCATAAAAATAACTGGTTTATAATATGTTGTACCAGCCCAAAAACTTGGAATATTGGTAAACCATAAAATAATTATCGCAGTAACCCATAAAAATTTATATCTTTTTCCATATTCTCTGAATCTACGCATTTTTCCTTCGGATGATTTATATATAAATCCAAACAAATATATTGTCATTATGGCCATTATTGGAGCGCTGGAAAAGAAAGCAAAAACTAACCAAGGTATACACAAAAATCCTTGATCTTTAAAACACGCTCCCAGCAAAGCAAAAGATGTTACGACATATTGACCTAAAAACAAAAGTGAATTGATAATTGGTAAAACAACTACAAATTTTGCAAAATCCATAAACTGCGAACCAACATAATGATCTGGAGGTCTATAATTATCATAAAATACTTGATGTAATGCTTCCAATACAGACACCAAAGCACCTCGAACAATTACCCATAAGGTTGTAAAAAAACTTCCCACGGAATTTTTAATCGTACTATCTTTCTCAGCTGTCCAATTGTAGGGCCATCCGAATTTGGTCGTATCGACAAAACTTTTAGCTTTGTTCGCCCCTTCATTAAACGTTTGTCCGCGTAAATGCGCGTAATGATTTGCTTTAGATTTATTGCTATCTCTACCCAAACCTACCTTACTTAATAAATATTTATCCATATAGTAATGAATACCTGTAAGCTCTGGTTTCTTTTTTATAAATTTATAACAATTAAGCGAATATGGTAAGCAATCGGGATCTACAGGTAATCCAAGTACTTTAACAGTATTACCTGCTGTAGATAACACTAAAAGTTCCATTAAATTGGCTTGACAATAAATAAATAAAATTACTAATATAGGACTTAAAAATAAATATTTCATTGTCTGTTTTAATCTCTCATTGTTTGTCATTTTTTTTTCGTTCTTTTCTTTTTTTCCTTTATTTGATAAATCACGTACTGCCATATATATAATTTAAATATTAAAAATATACTTAAAACAGCCCCATTAATTATAATTAAATGAAAATAGATCCACAACCCCATTACGATTTTGGCAATGTTTTAATTAGACCTAAAAGAACCACAATTAATTCTAGAAGTGAAGTCGACTTAGAAAGAGAAATGAAATTTCTTCATTCAACATTATCTTGGAAAGGAGTGCCGATTATAGCTGCGAATATGGATACTACGGGCACATTTGCTATATATGACGTATTATCTAAATATAAAATGATAACTTGTTTACATAAATTTCATTCTTTACAAGATTTTCAAAAAAGAACAAATATGGGAAAAGAGCTAAATCCTGACTATTTTATGCTTTCTACTGGCATTGATGTAAATAAATTAGATACTTTTGCAGAATTGGTTGAATTAACAAAGGCGAAATGGTTGTGTGTCGATGTTGCTAATGGGTATATGAAAAATGTGGTAAGTTTTTGTCATAAACTAAGAGAAAGATATCCTAATAAAATAATAGTTGCTGGTAATGTAGCCACTAGAGAAATGGTCGAAGAATTAATAATTAATGGAAAAGTTGATGGAGTAAAAGTAGGTATTGGTCCGGGTAGTGCTTGTTTAACTCGTTTAAAGACGGGGGTAGGTGTACCTCAATTAAGCGCTATTATAGAATGTGCCGATGCTGCTCATGGTTGTGGAGGTTTTATTATAGGAGATGGAGGTATTACATGTCCTGGAGATATGGCGAAAGCTTTTGGAGGAGGAGCTGATTTTGTTATGTGTGGTGGAGTATTTGCTGGTCATTATGAAAATCCAGGCAGCATAAAATTAGAAGGGGAAACTAAATATAAATATTTTTACGGTATGAGTAGTGAGCATGCTATGAAAAAGCATTATGGAAAAATGGAAAAATATCGATCTAGCGAAGGGAGATTAATTAAAATAAAATTAAAAGGGCATTTAGAAGATACAGTTCTTGATTATTTAGGTGGAATCAGATCAACTTGCGCTTATATAAATGCGAAAAAAATTAAACATATTTCGAAATGCGTGACTTTTGTGGTTGTTAGTCAACAATTAAATACGCATCTCGTAAAATAAATTTAATGTTTATAAATTATATATAATATGAATTCTGTTTTAAAAGATAAGCTTGTATCAATATTAACAGGAATAATAATAGTGACAGTTGTATTAGTGATATCGTATAATACTTTAATATCTTCAAATACAGATATGCTTTCAGGGATTTTTAATATGACAATTGTAGGTGGTATATTGATAGCAGCTTTTGTATATATCGCATATCATTTTAATATAGATTTATTGAATTTTTTTAAGAAAGGAGGAAGTATTTTTAATTTTGCCGAAGGCTTTAAAGAAGGTTTAGGTCCTGTGCGTAAAGCGTCAAAAAATACAAATTGTCCAAAAGGAACAAATATTACAACAAAAGAAGAATGCGAAGAAGCTATACAAAAATTGGGTTTAAAAGCAACCTCATGGTGGACGGGAAATCACGGAAATATTCCTGCCGGATGTACTTGGAGAGACTACGACCATCATAATGCTCATTGGAACGCGTATGGGTGCGGTGCTGAAGTTGGGAAACCTCGTCACGACTTACATCCGATTTGCAAACAAAGACCAGATCCACCGCCTCCTCCGGGAGGTCCTATCCATACTTGGAATGGAAGATCAACAGATAAATTTATGACTCAAGGCGGCTGTAGTAGTTCGTGGATCCATACAAGTGTAGGTTTTTCTACACAAGCTGCTGCAAACGCTGTATCAATAGCAAATAGAAAAATACAAGGACAGCGTTTTTGTAATTTATTGTATGGACCAAATTCGAAATTAACATCTACTCCACAACCGCTTTTTTGCGCTAAAACTGGCACTGATTTTATTCATAAAGGTACGGGATGTTGGGGTTACGATGGAGGTGGCGACAGAATCAAATTAAATAATCATGATGGCACTGATAAAAAATATGGATCAAGGGATACAGCCATCATGTCTGGTACTCAACATTGGACTAGTACTTTAGTAGGTATAAAAAATGTTGTGTGCGATGGTGTTACTAAACCTCAGGACGTATCTATACATTATAAATCTGTTAATAATGGTGGTATAGGACGTGCCGATGGTTCTGATCGATGGAAAAATTTAATTAGTAACAAATCTACACAATATGGTTACTGTGAAAAAAATGTTGATAGTTTGTGGGGATTTAATAATCGCAATGTATGTGGTCAAAATACATATAGTAATATTGCATGGGAAATAACTATTAGATTTAAAGAACCGCAAGAACAAAGTAAATGGGAAGTAGAACCTGGTGTAGATTTCGGATTAGGTGGAGCTATGTATTTAGATGGTGAACGCAAAGCTTATACAAACCAAGACCAATGGGGCGGCGGTCAACCTGATAAAAGTAAATTAAAAATGTCTCAAAATATTAAAAAAGGTAATCATATTATACAATTATTTGGATCAGAGAATTGTTGCGATGGTACAAGTCATATTCGATTTAGAAGAAATGGTGGAGTTTGGAAAAATATGACAAAAGCAAATTTGGAAGAAGTAGCAAAGGAAAAACCTCAAAAATCAGTTGTATGTAATTTTACTGTGGATAATGTTGTCGATAGTGTTAAATATAATGGACAAACGTTGGATTTTACAGGCGATGCTGCGCGATGGGAAGATAGCAAAACATTTACTTTTGATCCTATACAAGGAGGTAAATTAGAAATCAAAGGACATGAAACACGTGGTACAGATGGATGTAAACATTCTGGTTTATTATTAGAATGTGAATCATCAAAGTATCCTGAATGGAATAAATGGGGATCAAATGTGGCAGACTGGAAGGCAGGTACTAGCGAAGAGCGTTCAGTTTGTGAATCTACTTCTGGATTTAAATTGCCTGAAGAAGTGGCGCAAGGAATAGGGCAAAAAATTTGGGATTCTAATAAAAGTGTATCTACAGCAGTAGGAGCCGTAACATTAACTGGCGCTCCAACACCCAAAATAGATCAATCATGGTTTAACATCCAACCCGGATCGACACCGAGAAGTTTAAGTAAAGGCGCTATGGTTTGGACTGGCAATACAACAGAAAATTATATGCTCCAATTTGATTTATTTCCACGATCAAAAGCTGGTAATGAATGGACAAATATTATGCATAATACTATGACACCATCATATCAAAATTGTGGTACATGTGAGCGCAACAAATGCTGCAGCAAGTGTGGTTGCAATCCCGCTATATGGTTTATTAAAAATTCTACAAGTTTACATATACGCACAGGACATAATAGCAATGGGAATCATGGTTGGGATCCCACTGATCAATTACCATTGAATAAATGGACTACTATAAAAATAATTGTTAATGATCGTTATGCTGGAATTATGATTAATTTACCCACAAAAACACTCTATAAGGTTCTAAAAATGGATAAAAGAAAATCTGGTAATACAAAAATGTATTTTAGTAATCCATGGAATACTTCAGCAAATGCTTTAGTTCGTAATATAAAATGGGAACCAAACTTTAAAGCTGATCCAGATTTTGGCCAATTTGATTATGCAGCAAATGATTTCAAACAAATACCTACTGCTAAAAATTCCCCAAAAGAATGTCAAGATGAATGCAAAAAAGATTCAGAATGTACGCATTTTTCATTTGTAAAAGATTGGAATTGTTGGTTAAAAAAAGGAACGCCAAATATTAATACATCTGAAAAATCGAAAGAACGATCCAAAGTATATCCAATATTATCAGGATTAAAAGATAAAAAAACAAAATGGAGTTGCATTCCAAATATATCTACCCCTGTTCGATTAGATCCGGATACAGGGGATGTTTCTTGTTTATCAAATAACGGACGAGATTGTGAATGGGGACAATGTGATACGGAATTGGGAGCTTTTCCAACAGGCAATGAACCACTTGTTTGTGGCCCTCATCATGCCGTAGAATGGGGCGGTCCAGGGTATGAAAATCCTGATCATTGGTGTAATAAAGCAAAATCTGCCTTAGGATGGATACCTAATAAATGCACATGTGATAATGGTTCAGCAGCTACAGGACTACATGATTGTGATAGTACAAATTCAAAAAAATGCATCGCTTGTAATCCTGGTTATCATTTAGTAGGAAGAGAATGTAAACCCAACACATGCATATGTTCCAATGGTACTC
>CEUZ01283946.1_pt1 | contig 11503 bp, 11 predicted proteins | sample 361511 | NCBI WGS metagenome assembly CEUZ01 (sample SAMEA2622822, study PRJEB7988) | marine metagenome | biome: marine biome (ENVO:00000447); feature: surface water layer (ENVO:00002042); material: "saline water (ENVO:00002010), including plankton (ENVO:xxxxxxxx)" | depth 5 m
GGAAGAAAGGGTGTTGGAATGACTGCAATCAGTGCTGTAGATATTGCTATTTGGGATGCATTAGGAAAAGCAGCTAAACAACCTGTATATTCTCTTCTAGGTGGAAAAACTAAACAAAAATTACCATGTTATGCAAGTAAATTATACAGCCAACCATTAGACACTTTAGCAAAAGAAGCAAAAGAATATTTAGATCAAGGATTTAAAGCAATGAAGTTACGTTTTGGATGGGGGCCAAAAGATGGTGCTGAAGGTATGAACAAAAATGTTGAATTAATAAAAACAGTTAGATCAGTTGTTGGGGAAAATGTTGATCTAATGGCAGATGTATATATGGGTTGGACATTCGAATATGCTAAACGCATGATGCGGCTAATTGATAATGAAAATTTAAGATGGTTAGAAGAACCAGTAATTGCAGATGATATTGATGGTTATGCTGATTTGCGAGCTTCCTGCAGAACACCAATATCAGGAGGTGAGCATGAATATACTCTGTATGGCTTCAGGCAATTATTAGAAAAAAAAGCTCTAGATGTTATTCAATTTGATACAAATAGAGTTGGCGGTATAACACAGGCTCATAAAATTTGTGCTTTAGCAGAAGCTTTTCAAATCCCAGTTATACCTCATGCGGGTCAAGTTCATAACTTTCATATTTCAATGAGTAGTATTAATGCTCCAATTGTTGAATATTTTCCTTTTTGGCCTGTAGAAATTGGTAATGAATTATTCTGGTATATATTTGAAGGAGAGCCTCAGGCAAAAAATGGCTTTATAGAATTAGATAGTTCAAAATCAGGGCTAGGTATTGAACTATCAAATAAATATATAAAAGACTTTGATGTAGAAGAATAAATCTAATTAATATCAATTCTATCAGAGAATTTTTTTACTATTTGCTTACTAAAATAATCATATTTCAGATTAGTTTTTCGATCATAAACATTATTAACACCTAATTTTCTAGCAAATATTCTTTTCCCATAAAATGTAAGGGTATCAATAGATTGCATTATAAAAACAATTGTGGGAAGAATTTTTTTATATTCGTTTTCTGCTAAAGTATATTGATTATTCATAATGTAATTGTAAATTTTAATTAAAGATGGAGAACATTCTGGTGTTGGAACTATTCCAGAGCAACCAATCATTAAATTTTCGATAATTTCCTGACCACCTCTTCCATTAAATATTAGTAAGTCTTTAGGATATTGTTTTATCTCTTCTTTTAATAAAATTGCTGGGGATTCAGCTTTTATTGCTCTAAAGTTACTAAACATTTTATACAATCTTCTTATTTGAAGATTATTTAAACCAATCCCAAGATATTCTTTTGCATTTTGAATTCCAACTAAAGTATTTTCGCAATAAGGTATTACTGATTTAAAAAAATTATAACAACTTATATCACTGCTACTTTTTTTTATTAAAGGCTGTAATATAATCCAATCTACATTACAATTTTTTGCTAAATCAATTAACTTTAAATATTCTTTTTTATTTTTACCTTGGATGGTTATTGCTAATGGTAATTTTTTTTTTTCTTTAAGTATTATTTCTATTATCAATTTTTTTTCAGCGTATGTGAGTTTGTTTACTTCTGTACCTAAACCTAAGGCAGCAATTCCACTAACTTTTAATTTTGAAATTATTTTAATTTGCTCTTTCATTAAAATTTTATCAATAGATCCATTCTTATTAAAATAAGAATAAATCATAGGTATAATGCCATTTAAACTAATGTTTTTTTTTCTTTTCATATTATCATTATAAGTATTTTAAAATATTTTCTGCAGAGCTAACACTATATTCACCAGATTTTTCAATAAAAAATTTTTCAATAGTACAATTGTTTGAAATTAACGAAAATCTATTGCAGCGCATACCCATAAAATTATTATTTTTATTTATCAATAAGTTCAAAGATTTGCTAATTTCTCCATTCCCATCAGCTATACCTTTAATTTTATTTCCATATTTTTTATCAAGCAGCCATGAAGACATTACATACGGATCATTAACTGACAAACAAAAAATATCTTCAATGTTTTTACTGCATATTGAATCATATAGTTCGACATACCCAGGAAGATGTTTTTCTGAACAAGTAGGTGTAAAAGCACCTGGTAGACCAAAAATAACTACACGTTTGTTACTAACTTCATCATATAAATTTTTATTAAAAAACTTTCCATTATATATTATTGGAACTATAATATGAGGTAAAGATTTCATATTTAATTTTTTATTTCTTCAACTACTTTTAACATTTCTTTTTCAGAAAGTAATTCAGACAAAATAATACCTTTTGGATATTTTTTTGAAAAAAAGGCATTAAATGGAATACCAAATCTATTATGTTTACTTAGAAACATTTCAATTTTATTATTAGGAACACTCCAATCTGCTCTAACTTTAATAACATTATTTTTACTAAATATTTCTTTAATTTCTTTTTTATTTAAAATATTCATTTTATTAAATTGGCATGTTGCGCACCAATCTGCAGTAATATCAATAAAAATTATTTCATTAGTTAAAATTAGATCATTGAAGTCTATTAATAAAAAATTTTTCCAATCTTTATCATGAGAGAGAGTTAATTTTTGATTGAAAATGCTAAAAAATGGTAAGCTAAAAAAAATTGTTAGAACAATAAAAGTTAAAATTGTTTTATAAAAATTATTTATTAATATAAAAATTGAAATTATAAGCAAACATATTGAAGCTATAATAAAATAATAATTAAAATGATTTAAAATAATATTAGAGATCCATAGTAGAGCAACTAATAATAGTAATCCCATAAAATATTTAATATATTTCATCCACTTACCAGGCTTCGGAAGAATATTTACAAGGTTAGGGAATAAAGAAATGAGAAGATATGGAATACTCATACCAAAACCCATTGCAAAAAATATAATAAACATAATTATTGTAGATTGAGTAAATGCAACTGTAATTGCGCTTCCTACAAATGGTGCAGAACAAGGCGTAGCTAAAATTGTTGCAAGAAATCCGTTAAAAAAAGGCTTAGTATATTTATTATTACCAAAAGAATTTAATCTACTCAAATTTATAAACGAAGGTAGCCGAAATTCAAAAAAACCGAACATATTTAACATAAAACTAGAAATTATCATTGCTATAATCATTATAAAAAATGGTTGTTGAAATTGCATGCCCCAATAAATATTCATATTTGATTGTCGCATTAAGGAAAAAATAAACGCTAAAAGTATGAACGATGTAATTATTCCAATAGATGTAATTAAAAAACTAATTCTTGTTTCTGTTTTTTTTGTTTCCAAAACTGACATTAATTTTATTGAAAGAACTGGGAAAACACAGGGCATTACATTTAATATCAAACCTCCTATAAGAGCAATAAAGAGAAATGTTATAATTTTATCTGAAAAAAATAAATTAGATGATTGATTAATTTTTGTATTAGAATCAAATTCAAAATTATGTTTTTTATCTTTTATTAAAACTGAAATATCCATAAATTGTGAATTGATTAATTCTTTGTTAAAATAAAAAAAGGCTTTAAGTGTCTTATAATCTAAAGAATATTCTAAAATAGGTTCAATAAATGGCAAGCCATATGAAGTATGTAAATATATTTTTGGATTATTAAAAATTAATTCAGTTGAAGCTTCTACATTAACAATAATAAATTCATTATTTTTTTTAGTTTCAATATCAATATTTGATATAGCTTCTAAGTTAATATTTTTTTGAGGAAGTTTTGAAATAGATTTTTCTAAATCAAAAAAATATTTTGAAGAAATTGCTTTTCCAGAAGGAATATCTAATTGCAGGTTGCCTTTACCTGGCAAACAAATATCTTTACAAACTAGATAATTGGTTGAAATATTTATTTGTGTTTTCTTGTTGGGATCAATTAAATCAATTATTAATGGAAAAATAACTTTATCTTTATAGCCAATAGATTTTAAACCTAATATTTCAAATTCTATTGGAGTTGGCCATTTGATTTCAAGATTCTTAATATTTGAAGAATTTTCCCATGATATTTCTTGAGCAAATCCAGCGTCTCCAGGTGATTTCCAATAAGTTTTCCACCCTGGATCCATTTGATACTCAAGTCCAACATAAATTTGATTTTGATTATTATTGTGACTTAATGGTGAAATTAAGCGTACTTTTGAAAATTCGCTTATTCCCCAGTTACTTTCTAAAGCGTAAAGTGAATTTTGGGAATAAAATGTAATTATAGCTATAGTTATAAATTTTAATATATAATTCACTTTGATTATTCCTTTAATATGTTAAAAAAATTATTAAGTATTAAGATATCATAAATATAAAGAATATAAATAAATGAATTTAACTGGTCAGTTTTTAGTTTCAATGCCTTCACTTGAGGATGAAAGGTTTTTTAAAACTGTTATATTTATGTGTGCTCATTCGACTGAAGGCGCTATGGGAATTATAATTAATAAAAAAATTGACTATGATCTGTATCCTGATTTACTTCAGCAATTAGGAATTGATAAACCGCTAGGCAATAAAAAACTTTTTTTGAGATATGGTGGGCCTGTAGAAAGTGGTAGAGGTTTTATATTGCATACAGATGAAATTATGAGAAAGGAAAGTATCACGATTGATAAGGGTATAGTCTTAACAAGTACTGCTGAATTTTTTGAAGACTTAGCTAAAGGACAAGGCCCCAAAAAAAGTATTTTAGCTTTAGGCTATGCAGGATGGGAGCCAGGTCAATTAGAAAAAGAAATTACTGCAAACAGTTGGATGAATCTTTCTACGGATTCAGGTTTTTTATTTGATGAAGAAGTTTCAAATAAGTGGTCTGAAGCTTACAACATACTTGGAATTGATCCAAATAAGCTATCAAGTCAATCAGGTAATGCATAATTAAAGATTTATTTCAAATATTCTTTCTTTATCTTTTTCAATTAATTTTAATATTTTAAACTTTGAACTTTTAATTAACTTTTCACTCTGAATAGTTACAAAAGATTTCATTTTTAAAACTTCTTTCTCAGGCATTTTTCTTTGATATTTTAATGTATGTCTTTTTTTATTAATAACAAATATTGTTTTCATTAAATTTTCTCCTCTAAATCAATTTTTTAAAATTGTTATATAATTTAGTTGCGTTTGAGTTCATATCTTTCATAACTTTTTGTGCTTCAGAATCAAATTTAACTAAGGCACCATCACCTAAAGTATCATTTAAGGCTTTTTCATATTCAGGAACACAGCTCCATTGAGATACGGTATCTTTTTTTATTTCTATATGAAATTGTATTCCATAAGCATGATCCATATATTTAAATATTTGATATTTGGTAGTTGGAGATGATCCTAACAATGTTACATTATCAATAGTTTCTAAATTTTGCACTTCATAACTATGCCATTGAAGAGCTTTGATTGATGAATTAAATTCAAAAAATAATAAATCACTTAAATAATTATCTTCCATATTAACATCTAAAATTCCAATTTCAGGAGGGTTAGATTTATTTACTGTTCCGCCAAGCACTTCACCTAATAATTGACAACCTAAACAAAAGCCAAGGTATGGTTTGTTTAGCTTAACAACAAACTCTTTTATTTTTTGTTTTTCTTCAATTAACCAAGGATAATCTTGTTCCATCCATGTATCCATTGGTCCGCCCATACAAATCATTGCATCAAAATAATCTAAGTTTTCAGGTATTTTTTCTCCTGCATCAAGCTCAATTGTTGTCAGGTGCATTTTGTCCTGAATCATTAAATCTAAAATATAACCAGGAGTTTCTATAGGTATATGCTGAAGTATTATTATGTTTTTACTCATTATTTTTTTCTAAAAGTAACAATTTTTTTTTCAATTTTATACCCCCTTTACCAGAAAAACCACCTAAATTTCCATCTGTTCTTATAACTCTATGACAAGGTATGATAAGTAAATGATTATTTTGACCACACACATTTCCAACATAACGTGGAGATGTTTTTAATTTTTTTGCTATTTGACCATAACTTATAGTTGAAGCATATGGAATCTTGTATAGTTCAAGCCAAATTTTTTTTTGAAGTGGCGTTCCAATTAATTTAATATTTGTAGAAATTTTCTTAGTTTTTCCATTAAAATATTTAATTATTTGTTTTTTTAATTTTAATAGTTTTTTTGATTTTCCTAAATTATTTTTTTTTAAAAATTTTATCGAATAAATGTCACCATTACATTCTTCTAAAGTTATCCATCCTAAAAAGGTATTAAATGACAAAATTTTAATAATATACATATGTTCTGATTGCTTTTTTCTAAATATTCTAATACTTTTATATAATGAATGAAGATAATTTGAATTTAGAAATTAGAAAATTTTTAAAAAAAGTGGGTATTTCTTCTCAAAGATTCTTAGAAAAACATATTAATGAATCTGTAAAGGATGGATCACTTAAACTAGGTCAAGAAGTAGAGTTAGAAATGAAATTAACAGTTAACTATTCTACAAAGGAGCATTTAATTTCAGATAAAATTAAAATTGATTAAGCTAGCTTATAATAATCTTGATTGAATACTTTCTATCTTTTCTAGTTTCTGTATTGGACCAATACTAGATATAGTCATAGGCTTTGACAATATTTTTTTAGACACATGCTTTACTGTGTCAATATTTACTTCGTCTATTTTTTTTAATATTTCTTTAGGTTCGATGATTCTATTAAAAACTAAAAGTTGTCTTGCTGCAATTTCACTTCTTCTAAAGGCACTTTCTCTTCCCATCATTAAGCTTGCTTTCAATTGAGCTTTTCCCCTGTTAATTTCTTTTTCAGTTATAGAGTTAGGACTAGAATTTAGTTGATCACATAGTACTGGTATGAGTTCTTGAATTTGAGAATCACCGGTACCCGAATAAATTCCAAATATTCCAGTATCAGAATAAGAAGAGCAAAATGATGAAATGCCATAAACAAGTCCTCTTTTTTCACGAATTTCTTGAAATAGTCTAGAAGACATTCCTCCTCCCAATAAAGAAGAGAAAATCAATAAAGAATAATAATCTTTATGGTTATAATCAATTCCTTCAAAACCTAATAATAAATGAATTTGTTCTAATTTTTTTTGTTCTCTATATTCACCTGAATAATATTTTGCTTTAACTCTATTATTTGTTTTACCATTTGGAAGATTGGTGCAAGATTTTCTAATAACTTCAACAAATTTCTCATGGTTGACTTTACCAGCGGCACTAATAATCATTTTTTTGGGGTTATAATGAGATTCCATAAAATTTTTAACTTCATTTCGAGAAATACATTTTATTATATCTGTTTTACCAAGAATGGATCTTCCTATAGACTGTTTTGGAAAAGCTTTTTCTTGCCAATAATCAAAAATCATTTCATCAGGTGAATCAAGATACATGCCAATTTCCTGGAGAATAACACCTCTTTCACGATTCAATTCTTCTTCTGCAAACGTAGAATTTTGAAGAATATCGGTTAAAATATCAATTCCTAAAAGCAAATCTTCTGCAATTAATTTAACATAATATGCAGTAATTTCTTTAGAAGTATATGCATTTATATCTCCTCCTACATTTTCAATAGTTTCAGCAATCTCTAAAGCATTACGTGTTTTTGTTCCTTTAAAAGCCATATGTTCTAAAAGGTGGGCAACTCCATTATTTTTTTCTAATTCATCTCTGCCACCTACAAAATTCCAAATACCCATAGATACAGTTTCAAAACTTTGCATATTTTGCGTAATAATTCTTAGACCATTTTCAAGAGTAGTAATTTTATGCATAAATTTAAATATTATTAATAATAAAGTCCTTTATTGTTTGAGAGTCGTTAGACAATATATTCATCTTCTCTTTTTTATCAAATATTTTTTCTAATTCTTTTGGAAATTCTGGGGCATTACCAATTGATTTTTTGATTGCGTCAGGAAACTTTGCGGGATGTGCACATGCTAAGCTGATGACTGGATGATTAAAATATTTTTCATTTATAACTGAAAGACCAGTTGCAGTATGAGGATCTGCTAAATAGTCATATTTTTCTTTAAATATTTTTATTGTTTCTAGTATTTTTTCATCTGAACTTGAACTCGATTCATAAATATTTTTAAGATCTTTTTTTACGTAATCTTCAAAAATGTAATTCTTGCTCTCTTTTAATTTATGCATAATTTTAATTACTTTATTGCTATCATAATTCACACTTTCAAAAAGCTGTCTTTCAAAATTACTTGATATTTGAATATCCATACTTGGGCTATATGTTCTTAAAACATTTTGTATTTGCATTTGACCTAACGATACAATTTTATGCAATATATCATTTTGATTAGTAGCAATATGTAATTTGCTTATTGGCAAACCCATGTGTTTTGCTACTCTTGCTGAATAGATATTACCAAAATTACCTGAAGGAACAACAAAACTTAATTTTGAACTATCTAGTTGTATAAATGCCCAAAAATAATAAACAATTTGAGCCATTATACGTGCCCAGTTAATTGAATTAATTGCTGTTAAAGATGTTTTTTGTTGAATTTCATTATCAATAAACAATTTTTTTACAATTTTTTGACAATCGTCAAAAGTACCTTTTACTGCTATATTATGAACATTATCATCTGACACAGATGTCATCTGTCTTCTTTGTACTTCTGAAATTTTATCATGAGGATGTAATATAAAAATATTAATATTTTTTTTACTCTTAAATGCATTTATTGCAGCTGAGCCAGTATCACCTGAAGTTGCTCCAAGTATAGTGATTTTTTTTCTATTATTCTTTAAATAATATGAAAATAGATTACCCAAAAATTGCAAAGCATAATCTTTGAACGCAAATGTAGGTCCATAAAATAACTCTAAAACATACTTATTATCATCAATTTTTACCAGAGGAGCAATTTTTGAATGTGTAAATTTTTTATAAGATGAAGAAATAATTTCATACATATCTTCTTCGGGTATTCCATCACCAACAAATGGCATTATGACACTTAAAGCAACCTGTTCATAAGTTTTATTTCTAAGATTTTTTATTTCTAATAAGGGCCAATCTTTAGGAACAAATAAACCACTGTCTCTAGATAATCCTTGAAATAAAATATTTTCAAAGGATTCATTTAACTGACTATTTCTAGTGCTTATGTATTTCATCCTTATTAATCCTTGCTTAATTGCTCTTGTAAATGGAGTTTGGAATATAATTTACATTTACTTAATAATTCGTCATGTTTACCAAAATTTATTATTCTACCTTTATCCAAAACATAAATTATATCCGAATCTTCAATTGAACTTAAACGATGTGCTATAATTAACGAAGTTTTATCTTTCATTAAATGTGTAATAGATTTTTGGATTTTTTTCTCAATAATGTTATCTAAAGCTGAAGTAGCTTCGTCTAACAATAATATTGGCGCATTTTTTAATACAGCTCTAGCAATTGCAATTCGCTGTCTTTGACCTCCAGATAATTTAATTCCACTTTCCCCTACAATTGTTTGCAATTTTTTGGGAAGTAAATTTGCAAATTCATTTACACCCGATAGATTTGCAGCATTTACTATATCTTCCGAAGATGCGTTCAAATTTCCATATTTAATATTTGCTTCTATCGTATCATTAAACATCATTGTTTCTTGAGTAACAAGTCCAATATTTTGCCTTAATGAGTAAAGAGAATATTGAGAAATATCTTGGCCATCAATAACTATCTTTCCATCATAATTATCAAAAAACCTAAGCAATAAACTAATAATGGTAGATTTTCCTGAGCCTGATATACCTACTAAAGCAACTTTTTTACCCGCTGGTATATTTATATTTAAATTTTCTAATACATTTTTTTCTTTATATGAAAAACTTAAATTTTTTATTTCAATTTTACCCTGCTTAACTATCAATTTTTTATTATTATTTTCGTCTAATTCGATTAAATGATCTTCAGAATCCAGTAAATTAAAAATTCTTTCAGCCCCAGCTAATCCTTCCTGTATACTAATGTTTAAATTTCCCAATGCCTTTACTGGTTGATAGGCTAATAATAAACTTACTAAAAAACTCATAAATTGCCCTGTTGTCATTGACTCATTCAGAACAAAAACACCGCCAGCATATATTGAAACTGCAATTGCCAAACTTCCAATAAATTCCATAAGTGGGCTCAATCTATTGCTGATAAAAGCAGAACGAATAAAATTATTTTTTATTTGTATTATCGCATCAAATGATTTTGATTTTTCAAATTCTTCTTGGTTGAAAGCTTTAACCTGTCTTATTCCTTTTACACTCTCTGATAACATATTTGAAAAAATTGCTATTTTGCTCTGAATAGTATTGGTAACCTTCCTAATACTATTACCAATTTTCTTAATAGGCCACAGCGCAAGTGGAAAAGCGAAAAAAGCAAAAATTGTCAATTCCCAGCTTTGATAAAGCATATTTCCTAATAAAAAAATTATAACAAGCACATCTTTAATTACACCTGTAACTGTTTTTACTATAGCTATACGTAAAAAATATGTATCATTAATCAATCGAGAAATTAAATTACCTGATTTTGAATCATTAAAAAATTTAATATTAAAATACATTAACCTTTCAAACATTTCCGATTGTAGTTTTGCGATTATTGTATGAGCAATTTTACTCATCTGAAATGAATGTAAATAAGTTGAAATTCCTTTAAATAAAGTAACAATTATAATAGCAATTGGAATTAAAAATAACATTTCTCTATTTCCTTTAATTAGAACTTCATCTAAAGCAGGTCTAACTAACCAAGCATGCAAACCGGTAGCTGCTGCAGAAATTATCATCATTAATAACGCAAAAAGAATTTTAAATTTATGATGTAATATATATTGCCTAATTAATCTTTGAACAATTTGTTTATTTGATTTTGATTTTTCTGACATTTTTTAAAAAACTAATAAATATATAAAAAAAATTGATCCAATTGCATTATTATATCTAAAATAATAATTTGAACTTTCTACAGAATTTATTTTCCATTTATTTAAATATATTCCAATAACAAAAATTAGGACAATTATCACGATTAAACTTAGAAAAGATTCAGAGGATCTGTATCCTAAAAAACCTATTGATATAAAAAAAACACTATAAAATAAAAATACATATTTTTTCCCTTTTTCTTTAAACAAAACAGCAGTAGATTTTATATTATTTTTTAAATCATCTTTAATATCTTGATAGGCATAGATTGTATCATAAGCTAAAGTCCAAAAAATACACCCAAAGTATAGAATTAAATAATCCAACGAAATTTTGTCTAGAAATTGAATGGATACAATTAAGATTCCCCAATTAAAAACAATTCCTAATCCTAATTGTGGCCAATGAGTAAATCTTTTCAAAAATGGATATATAATTATTAATGGAACTGATATTACGCCAATTAAGATTGAATTGAAATTAAATTGTAAAAGAATACATAATGATAATGCTAATAAAATAATTAATAA
>CEUZ01264338.1_pt1 | contig 11500 bp, 10 predicted proteins | sample 361511 | NCBI WGS metagenome assembly CEUZ01 (sample SAMEA2622822, study PRJEB7988) | marine metagenome | biome: marine biome (ENVO:00000447); feature: surface water layer (ENVO:00002042); material: "saline water (ENVO:00002010), including plankton (ENVO:xxxxxxxx)" | depth 5 m
ACCTTGAACAAAATCCTAAAGCTGCTGCTGAGATTGAAATGGCAATACGTGAAAAAGCAGGCATGATTTCCAAAAAGATAGAGGGAAATCCAATTGACCAAGAAAAGGTTGAATCTTCAGAAAAGAAAGAAGAACCAACTCCTAAAAAGAATTAAATTTTAGTTATCTTAAAAAGGCGCTTATTATAAGCGCCTTTTTTCCCTTATCTCTATAAATACATAATTTAAAAAGATTTTTTAAATACAGAAAGATACAAATATTTGGAATATCATATAAAAAATATGATATTGAGTAAAAAAACTGTATTTTAAAAATATGACTCAAAAAACACTTAATGAAATAAGAAGTACTTTCCTAAAGTATTTTGAGAAAAACGATCATAAAATTGTAGAGTCTAGTAATTTAGTTCCTAACAACGATCCTACATTAATGTTTGCCAATTCAGGAATGGTACAATTTAAAAATGTTTTTACAGGCCTTGAAAAAAGAGAATATAAAACAGCTACCACTTCTCAAAAATGTGTTAGGGCCGGAGGAAAACACAATGATTTAGAAAATGTTGGTTATACGCCAAGGCACCACACATTTTTTGAAATGTTAGGAAACTTTTCATTTGGAGACTATTTTAAGGAGAGAGCAATTGAACTTGCATGGAATTTAATAACTAAAGATTTTGGGTTAGACAAAAATAGACTTTATTTTACAGTTTATAAAGATGATGACGAAGCTTTTAATCTTTGGAAAAAAATAAGTGGATTAAATGAAGATAAAATCATTAGAATTTCTACCTCAGACAATTTTTGGTCTATGGGCGAGACTGGGCCATGTGGACCCTGCTCTGAAATATTTTATGATCATGGAGATAAACTAAAAGGAGGATTGCCAGGCACAAAAGATCAAGATGGAGACAGGTATATAGAAATTTGGAATTTAGTATTTATGCAATATGAACAAATTTCGAAAGATAAAAGGATTGATTTACCAAAGCCATCAGTAGATACCGGTATGGGATTAGAGAGAATAGCTGCATTATTACAGGGGACACATGATAATTATCAAACAGATCATTTTAAAAAATTAATAAGTTCAATTTCAGAAGCTACAAAAGTAAAACAAGATGAAAGTAATATTTCAAGTTTTAGAGTTATTGCTGATCACTTAAGAGCAAGCTCATTTCTTCTTGCAGAGGGAGTTTTACCTTCTAATGAAGGTCGTGGCTATGTGTTAAGAAGAATAATGAGACGTGGCATGAGACACTCTCACTTACTAGGATCTAAAGATCCAATTTTTTACAAAATTTTTGCATCTTTAGAAAATGAAATGTCAGGAAATTATCCTGAACTTAAAAGATCAGAGTCTTTGATAAAAGAGACATTAAAAATGGAAGAGGAAAAATTTTTGATTTTACTTGATAGAGGTATCAAAATCTTAAATGATGAAATTTCAAAAATAAAAGAAGTTCTTTCAGGTGAAGCAGCATTTAAGTTATATGACACTTATGGTTTTCCATTAGATTTAACAGAGGATATCTTAAAAAATAAATCATTAAAAGTTGATCACAATAAATTTAATGAACTAATGAAAAAAAGTAAAGACCTTGCAAAAAAAAATTGGAAAGGTTCTGGTGATAGTTCTGAAGAAGCAATCTGGTTTTCCATTAAAGACAAAACAGGTCCAACAGAATTTTTGGGATATGAGTCTATTCAGTCAGAGGGAGTAATATTAAATCTAATTAAAGATTCAAAAGAAGTTAAATCTTTAAATAATGGCGAAGAAGGAATTATTATAACAAATCAAACTCCCTTTTATGGAGAGTCAGGTGGACAGCTTGGTGACAGAGGGACCATAAGCTCTGGAAATTCGGTATTTGAAGTTGAAGACACTCAAAAAAAACTTGGAGATCTTTTTTTGCATTATGGGTCTCTTAAGACAGGATCAATGAAAATAGGCGATCCCGTAGAAATGAAAATTGATGTTGAAAGAAGAGAAAATCTTAAGGCCTATCACTCAGCAACTCATTTACTACACGAGTCTTTAAGAAGAACTCTTGGAAAACATGTAATGCAAAAAGGATCATTAGTTGCACCTGATCGTCTTAGATTTGATTTTAGTCATATGAAGCCTATTACAAATGAGGAATTTGAGACAATAGATAAGCTAGTAAACGAATACATAAAAAATAATACTGAAGTTACTACAAGGATTATGACACCTAAAGCTGCAATAGAAAAAGGTGCGTTAGCATTTTTTGGTGAGAAATATGGAGAAGAGGTTCGTGTAGTGTCTATGGGAAGAGAAAAAGAGGCTTTTTTCTCAACTGAATTATGTGGAGGTACACATGTAAAAAATACTGGTGATATTGGAAAATTTAAAACAGTAAGTCAATCATCTATAGCGGCTGGCGTAAGAAGAGTTGAAGCTCTAAGAGATAAGCAGCTAGAAGATTATATAATAAATAAGCAAAAGCAATCAACATTATCCATTCAAAAAGATGAAGAAACAATTAAAGAATTATCTTCTCAAATAATACAATTAGGAGGTAAACCAAATACTGAAGGTAAAAATTTAAAAGAAAATGTTAAAAATTTGTCCAGACAACTTGAACAACTCAATGTGAGTTCAGTTCTTCAAGATAAATCAAAAAACATTATCGATGACCAAAAAATCAAAAATATTAATGTAAGATTTCAAAAGGTAAAAGATTTACCACCAAAAGAATTAAGAAAATTAGTTGATAATGGAAAAAAAGAATTAGGAGATGGAATAGTAGCAGTTTTCGCAAGTAATGAGGGTAAGGTTGGATTGGCAGTTGGCATCACTAAAAACTTAATTAAGAAATATGATGCTGTAAAATTTGTAAAAGTGGGCTCTGAAACAATTGGTGGTAAAGGTGGTGGAGGTAGAAAGGATTTTGCACAATCTGGAGGGGTCTTTGAGAATAAAATTGACGAAGCTTTTTCTAAATTAAAAAATTTGATTTAGTTTTTCTTTTAAATTTTTATCAATCACATCTAAAAATTGATTTGTTGTTAAAAATTTTGTTTCTGGTCCTACTAATATTGCTAAGTCTTTAGTCATATTTCCATTCTCAACAGTTTGAATGCAAGTTTTTTCTAAACTTTTAACAAATTTTTTTAGATCTTCGTTATCATCAAGTTTTGCTCTATGATATAGTCCTCTTGCCCAGGCAAAAATTGAAGCTATAGGATTTGTAGAAGTTTCTTTTCCTTGTTGATGCATTCTATAATGTCTAGTTACTGTTCCGTGAGCTGCCTCAGCTTCAATTGTTTTTCCATCAGGACTCATTAAAACACTAGACATTAATCCAAGAGAGCCAAATCCTTGTGCAACAGTATCCGACTGAACATCACCATCATAATTTTTACAAGCCCAGATATAATTGCCGTCCCATTTCATTGCACATGCAACCATATCATCTATTAGTCTGTGTTCGTATGTAATATTTCTTTGTTTGAATTTATCTTTAAACTCTTTTTCAAATATTTCTTGAAAAATATCTTTAAATCTTCCATCATATTTTTTGAGTATCGTATTTTTAGTTGATAAATAAACGGGCCACTTTCTGTTAAGTCCATAATTCATACAAGCTCTTGCAAAGTCTTTTATTGATTGATCTAGATTATACATTGATAAAGCTATTCCTGGGCCAGGGAAATTAAAAACTTCGAACTCTTTTTTGTCCTTACCATCTTCTGAGGTCCATTTAATTTCAAGCTTACCTTTTCCAGGCACTTGAAAATCAGTAGCTCTATATTGATCTCCAAAAGCATGCCTTCCAATACAAATAGGGTTCTTCCAGCTAGGCACAAGTTTAGGAATATTTTTACAAAGTATAGGCTCTCTAAATACTGTTCCTCCTAAAATATTTCTTATTGTTCCGTTTGGAGATCTCCACATCTTTTTAAGATTAAACTCTTTTACTCTAGCTTCATCTGGAGTAATAGTTGCACATTTAATACCTACGCCATATTTTTTAATTGCTTTAGCTGAATCAATAGTTATTTGATCAGAGGTGTCATCTCTACTTTTTATTCCAAGATCGTAATACTTTATATCCAGTTCTAAATATGGAAGAATTAGTTTATTTTTAATGAAATCCCATATTACCCTGGTCATTTCATCACCATCAAGCTCTACAATTGGATTTTTTACCTTAATTTTGCTCATATTTAGATGTTATCTTATTAATTGAATTTAGTCATTTTATATACATATTAATTAAAAATTATCAAATTAAGGATTATGATGGACAAAATATTTCCAAAAATACATAACGAGGGATACAAATTTTTAATAATTTCTAGCTTCATTACTATTGTTTTGTATTTTTTGAGCTCTTTCCTAGGATTGCTAGGATTAGTATTAACAATCTGGGTTTATTATTTTTTTAGAGATCCTGATAGAATTTCAATTCAGGATGATAACTATTTAATTAGTCCAGCAGACGGTTTAGTGCTTAATGTCCAAGAAACAAATGGTCCACAAGAGTTAAATCTTCAGGATAAAAAATTTAATAAGATTAGCATATTCATGAACGTATTTGATTGTCATGTAAATAGAACTCCGTGCTCAGGTAAAATAGATGAAATATTATACAAGCCTGGTAAATTTTTTAATGCTTCATTTGATAAAGCAAGTGAGGAGAACGAAAGAAATTATTATAAGATATCAAATTTAAATAATGAAAATATAATTGTAGTACAAATAGCTGGATTGATAGCAAGAAGAATTGTTTGTGAGTCTCAAAAAGATCAAGAGCTAAAACAAGGTGAAAGAATTGGAATGATTAGATTTGGAAGTAGGGTTGATATCTATTTTGAAAATTATATTCCACTAGTAAAGAAAAATCAAAGAACAATAGCAGGAGAAACCTTAATAGCTAAAAAATAGTTCATGGAGCAACCAAAAAAAAATTTTAAAATTGTCTCATCAAAAAATACAAGAGTTATTCTTCCAAATATTTTTACTCTTGTTGGAGTATGCATCGGCCTTAGTTCAATAAAATTTGCTTTTGATGGAAATTTTCAAATTTCGATAATTGCAATTATTGTAGCTGCTTTAATCGATGGTCTTGATGGACGTATTGCAAGATTAATTAAAGGAACATCTAAAGTAGGGAAGGAACTTGACTCTCTTACAGATGTAATAAGCTTTGGTGTTGCTCCAGCCTTCATAATGTACTTATGGAAACTTAACGAATTAGGTAGAATAGGATGGTTAATTTGTTTGATCTATACTGTATGTGTTGCTTTAAGGTTAGCAAGATTTAATATTACCTCTAATGAGGAACCATCATGGAAAGATAATTTTTTTGAGGGAATACCTTCACCAGCTGGAGGTATATTAGTATTACTTCCTTTAATTTATAGTTTCTCTGAATTTCAATATTTTCAATTAAATTACGATATAATTGTTCCATTATTATTTATAATTATTTCAGTTTTTTTAATAAGCAAAATTCCAACCTACTCTTTTAAAAAGATTGTTGTTCCAAGAAGAATGACTATTTTTTTACTATTTAGCATTGTTTTATATTTTGGTCTTTTGCTTATTTATAATTTTAATACGATTTTATTATCCGGATTAGTATACTTATCTATAATTCCTTTAAGCACATTCCATTATTTCAAAAATAAAAATAGATTTAAAACTCAAATAGAAGTCAACGAGGACCATGAAGATGTTTTATAATGAAAAATAACACTATAGTTTCTTTAGCAGACTCAAACTATTTTGAACTTTTAAATGAATTGATAGACTCAATAAAAAGTTTTAAAGAAAGCTCAAATACTGCTATTTGTGTGCTTGATGCTGGGCTGACCGACCAACAAAAAAATATTTTATCTGGTAAGGTTGATTATATTAAAAAAGCCGAATGGGATATCAAAGTTTCTAATTATAAAGTTGGAAATAAGGAATGGTTAAAAAGCCAAGTTTCAAGAGCCTTCCTTCCAAAATATTTTCCAGATTATAAAAAATATCTTTGGATTGATTGTGATGCATGGGTTCAAGATTGGAAAACCATAGAATTATTCTTTAAAGCGTGTGATAAAGGAAAACTTGGAATTACTCAAACAATTGGCCCTGGTTATAGAATAATGTCCAAAGTAAAATGGTTATTTGGCAAAATAGCGCTAGTAAAATCACAAAATTTTAAACATGCTATAAGTTCAAAAATTGGTGTTGAAAACGCAAGAAAACTTGCATTTGCTCCTCACATAAACATTGGAGTCTTTTCTCTAGAAAAAAATTCTAGTTGTTGGGAAAACTGGCAAAAGAATTTAACTAAAACTTTATCAGCAGGCAAAATATTTGGCTCCGAGGGTTTAGCTATAAATATGAGTGTATATATTGACAAAATAGAAACTGAATTTTTACCACTCAATTGTAACTGGATTGCAAGTAATCTATTACCAAGATTTGATGAAAAATTGAATGCTTTTGTTGAACCATATCTTCCAAATTATAAAATTGGAATAATGCATTTAGCGGCAGGAATATGGAAAAATAATAAAGATATGAGAACAACTAAAGAAATGAAAATCGAAATTAAAACATTAGATGAAAAAATAATATCAAAAAGTCTTAGGTATCAAAACTAATTGAAAAAGAATAAAATTTCAAAAAACTGGATTAATAAACAAAAAAGAGATCTCTACGTTAGAAAATCTAAAATTGACGGCTATAGATCTAGAGCGGCCTATAAATTAGAAGAAATAGATCAAAAATTCAATTTATTAAAAAATAATATAAAAATTATAGATTTAGGTTCAGCACCAGGAAGTTGGTCGCAATATATAACGAAAAAAATAAAATATTGTAAGACTGTGTCTATAGATTTGAAAGATGTAGAAAAAATTAAAAACGTGACTCATATAATTGGTGATTTCACAGACACAAATAACCAAACTCGAATAATGAAAGAAGTTGGTCCAAAGGTTGATATTGTTCTTTCAGATATGGCTGTTAACACAACTGGGAACAAAAACGTTGACTCAATTCAAACAGGAGATTTATGTTTACAGGCGATGCTTTTCTCTAAAGATATATTAAATATTAATGGAAAATTTGTATCAAAAATATTTATGGGATCTTCATTTAATGAAATTGTAAAATCAGCACGTTTATACTTTAAAAAAGTTAAAGTTTTTAAACCAAAATCTAGTCGAAAAGACTCTAAAGAAAACTTTATAATTTGTGAAAACTTAAGATAGAACTTTAATTTTAAAAAGAATCATATATAAAAGATTATGGATCCTATAAAAGAAGCTCTCACCTTTGATGATGTGACACTTGTGCCAAATTATTCAAGTGTTCTACCTTCTCAAGTGGATACAAAAGTAAAACTAACAAAGAACCTAACATTAAAAATTCCGCTACTCTCCTCAGCAATGGATACGGTAACAGAGTCAAAAATGGCAATTGAAATAGCTAAAGCTGGCGGCATTGGTATAATTCACAGAAATCTCAATATTAAAAATCAAGTCATCGAAATTAAAAAAGTGAAAAAAAAGGGATTGATTGTTGGTGCGGCTGTTGGCGCTGGTGAGCAGGAATTTAATAGAGCAAAAGAAATATTAAAACAAAATATTGATTTAATAGTTGTTGATACAGCACACGGACACAGTCAAAAAGTAGCTGAAATTATAAAACAAATTAAAAAGATAAAGCCAAATAAAACTGCATTATGCGCTGGAAACATCGCGACTGCTGAAGCAGCAAAGTTTCTAATTAGACTTGGTGTTGACATAGTAAAAGTTGGAATTGGCCCTGGATCAATATGCACTACAAGACTGGTAGCAGGAATAGGTGTTCCTCAATTGAGCGCAATTTTAAATGTGAGAAAAAAACTTAAAAATAAAAGAGTTAGGATAATTTCTGACGGAGGTATTAAATTCTCAGGTGATATTGCGAAAGCTTTAGCTGCTGGAGCTGATGCAGTTATGATAGGATCACTATTTGCGGGAACTACAGAGGCTCCAGGTAAATTAATTAAGAAAAAAGGCAAATATTATAAAAATTTTAGAGGCATGGGTTCTGTGGGAGCAATGAATAAAGGGTCTGCAGACAGATATTTTCAAAAAAAACAAAGCGACAATTCCAAATATGTTCCAGAGGGTGTAGAGGGGCTAGTAAAATTCAAAGGAAATGTGGATAAGATTATTTTTAAACTAATAGGTGGGTTGAAATCCTCAATGGGTTATTTAGGTTCAAAAGAAATTAACTCTTTAAGAAATAAACCAAAGTTTGTTAAAATAACTAAAGCTGGATTTTATGAAAGTATGGTTCACAATATAGATGAAATTAAAAATGAAGATTAATTTATGAAAAAAATTCTATTTTATTATGTGCTTGTTTTTCATTTATTTTATGGAGTTTCTAATGCTAAAGAGAACTTTTTTGAGGAAGCAAAAAAAAATTTTGAAAAAAACAAAATCAGTAAATCAAAGTTTTTATTTCAAAAAAATATTGTTTTTAACCCAAAGGATGCTCAATCATATCTTTATTTAGCAAAAATATATAACATGGAAGAAAATGAAAAAGAGGAAGAAAAAAACTTAAACACAGCTCTGCAATTAGAGTCTAATAATGAAGAAGCAATGTATATGTTAATAAATATTCATTTAAAAAAATCAAATTACTCAAAAGTAAAAGATTTAACAAAAGATTTTTCTTTAATATGTTCAAAGCTTTGTAATAAAATAAAAGATATTAATCAAAATTTAAAAAATATTGAACCAAAAAATGAGTCTTAGCGGAAGTCTTAATAAGATTTTAATAATCGACTTTGGCTCTCAATTTACTCAACTTATAGCAAGAAGAATAAGAGAGATAGGAGTATACTCAGAAATTATTAGTCATAAAAAATTAAATTTAAAAATAGATAAAAAAAATATTAAAGGAATAATTTTGTCAGGAGGACCTTTAAATGTTTATGAATCTAATAAAGTCAAATTTAATAAAGATATATTCAATTGGAAAATACCAATACTAGGTATTTGTTTTGGCCATCAAGTTATCTCAAAGGAATTGGGTGGCAAAGTAAAAAAAGCTAAAAATAGAGAATTTGGTTTAGCAAAAATTAAACAATTAAATAAAAGCAAGCTCACTAAAAATTTCTTTAATGAAAATGGTTCTAATAAAGTTTGGATGAGTCATGGTGATGAAGTTACAAAACTAGCAAGAGGATTTAAAGTTATTGCAAAAACAGCAACATCAAATTTTTCAATTGTAGAAAACTCATCAAAAAAATATTATGGAATTCAATTTCATCCAGAGGTAACTCATACATATAAAGGTAAGATAATTTTAAAAAATTTTGTTTTTTTTATTTGTAATTTTAAAAGTAATTGGTCATCAAAAAATCAAAAACAAATTTTAACTCAAGATATTAAAAATGAAGTTGGAAAATCAAAAGTTATTTGCGCTTTATCAGGTGGGGTGGATAGTAGTGTCGTTGCTAAATTGACACATAAAGCAATAGGTAAACAATTAATATGTATTTTTGTTAATACTGGATTATTAAGAAAAAAAGAAGAAATTGAAGTAGTAAAAACTTTTAAAAAAAGATTCAAAATTAATTTGATATATGTTGATGCAAAAAAATTATTTTTAAACAAACTTAAAAGAATTACTGATCCAGAAAAAAAAAGAAAAATTATTGGAAATTTATTTATAAAAATTTTTGAAAAATATGCAAAAAAAATTAAAAATGTTGAATATTTGGCACAAGGCACTCTTTATCCAGATCTAATTGAAAGCAAATCAGTAACTGGTAGTCAAACATCTAAAATTAAATCCCATCATAATGTTGGTGGATTGCCAAAACAGATGAAACTAAAATTAATTGAACCACTAAAATATTTATTTAAAGATGAGGTAAGAAAGTTAGGTTTGGAACTTAAATTATCAAAAAATATTGTTTTAAGACACCCATTTCCAGGTCCTGGATTAGCAATTAGAATACCAGGCGAAGTCACAGAAAATAAAGTAAAAATCTTAAAAGAAGCAGACGACATATTTATAGAATCACTAAGAAAGTACAATTTATATAGTAAGATATGGCAAGCATATGCCGCGTTGTTACCCGTTAAAACAGTAGGAGTTATGGGAGATAATAGAACATATGAATATATATGTTTGTTACGAGCAATTACTTCTGAAGATGGAATGACCGCAGATTTCTTTAATTTTTCAAAAGATTTTATGCAGCTTGTTTCAAATAAAATTATAAATAATATAAGAGGTATAAATAGAGTGGTTTACGATATAACCTCCAAACCACCAAGTACAATAGAACTAGAATAATGAATAATAAAATTAAAAAAATAATGAATAAAAAAAAAAAATCCAAAATTATTTGTTTAACTGCATATTCAAAAAATATTGCTGAAATTATAGATAACCATACTGACATTGTTTTAGTTGGAGACTCACTTGGATCAGTACTTTATAATTATAGCACTACAAGAAAAGTTGATCTAAAAATGATGATTGAACATACAAAGAGTGTTCGAATGGGTGTTAAAAAAAGTCTTTTAGTAATAGATCTACCTTACAAAACTTACAGAAATAAATCAGAAGCTTTAAAAAACTCAAAAAAAGTGATTAAAGAAACTAAATGTGATGCAGTAAAAATAGAAGGTGGAGTGAAAGTTAAAAATATAGTTCGTCACTTGGTTAAAAATAATATACCAGTTTTAGGACATATAGGCATAACTCCCCAAACTGTCAAAGGGAAATTTACTACAAAAGGCAAATCTGAAATAGAAAAAAAAAAATTGATAAAGGATGCCAAAGCTCTAGAAGCAAGTGGCGCTTTTGCAATTGTTTTAGAATGTATTTATAGTGATATATCAAAAAAAATTTCACAATTAATTAAAATTCCCACCATTGGAATTGGAGCCTCTGTTAATTGTGACGGACAGGTTTTAGTAACAGATGATATAATAGGATTAACCAATGCTAAAATTAAGTTTGTTAAAAAATACGCTAATATTAAAAAAATAATAAATTCCGCGGTGGTAAAATTTAAGCAAGAAGTAAAGACAAAAAAGTACCCATCTAAAAAATATTCCTATTAAAAATATTTCTTAAAGTTTTCATTAATTGACAATATTTCCAAATCAACTAAACCTCCAATAACTAATTGAATAGCAACTAGTAATATAAACCCTAGGCCAACATAGGCAATCCACAAATGTTTTTGAATATAATTTGCTAGCACAGTTGCAAGAGCACCTGTTAAAATTACAGATAAAACTAAACCAAAAATCATATAATTAAAATTTCCTTTTGCAGCCCCAACTACACCAATTACGTTATCAAAACTAATTGTAATATCTGCAAATAAAACTTTGTAAACACTTTGGATGTATGAGGGTTCCTTTGATTTTTTAGTTGGAGATTTGATCTTTTTAATTTCAAATAGATCTTTTCTAAGGTCATTGACGATCCAAATTAATAGCAAACCACCCAA
>CEUZ01107209.1_pt1 | contig 11496 bp, 11 predicted proteins | sample 361511 | NCBI WGS metagenome assembly CEUZ01 (sample SAMEA2622822, study PRJEB7988) | marine metagenome | biome: marine biome (ENVO:00000447); feature: surface water layer (ENVO:00002042); material: "saline water (ENVO:00002010), including plankton (ENVO:xxxxxxxx)" | depth 5 m
GATGTTTTTCCCCAAGTATATTTTTTTTTATTTTTTGGGTTTAGCCATTCTAAAAAATCTGCATTTGGATTTTCTTTTGCAGCTTTATAGAAAAATAAATCAACTAAACTATTAAATTCTTTTAAATTCATTTTATTGGTGGGCGAAGAGAGACTCGAACTCTCACAGTATTGCTACCATTGGATTTTGAGTCCAACGCGTCTACCAGTTCCACCATTCGCCCATATTATTTTATATTATTCTTTAAAATCTAATAATGATTTCAATACTCCTGTCTTTTCCCATTTTTTTATCATTTTTATAACTTCAAAAGCAGTTGTAGGAACAAATGAACTATAAACTTTTTTATAGTTCGGGCCCAACAAAACACCATCTCTTTTTGAAATTCTTAAAATTCCTTTTTTACAAAGTGTATCTACTTTTCTTCTTACAGTTTCTTTTGGTAAATTTGTAATTAGACATATGCTTGACATTGTTAATTTTGCAGGGTTAATACCATTTCCATATTCTACATTTACAGACAAATCAGATACACTATCAATGTTTGAGTTATATTCTTGTGAAATATTTGTCCACGATTTTTTTATATCTGGATATGAAACTTTATTTTCAAAAGAGGTTTTGTTTAAGATGTAAAGAAGGTGACTTGTTACCACCTGAACAATTATAAAAGTGTCGTAATCAAGTTTTAGTTGATTTCTTACTCTAGAGTAGTAATCAATTTGAAACATTAAAAAAGCATACATTCCTTGTCCAAAGGGTTTTTCTTTTAATTTTGCTTCTAATAGCTTCTTTTCGTTGTCTGAGATAATTTCCATAGTCCCATTATGGTTTTTTTTAAGCTCTATGGCAACCCATTTTAGGTCGTAAAATAATTGAGTTTAGCTCTTCTCTGACAGATAATAATTTTATAATGAAGTATATACCCAAATTAAAAACCTGTCCTAACTGCGAGTCTGTTCAAATAATAATAGCAAATGGAATTGTTTACGATAATCCCTTTAAGTCTCTTAAGGGATGGGTGCTAAAAAAAAGTTATAAATGTAGAAAATGTAAAGAAAGAATTGGTCTATTTATTAATTCAACTTCTTCAGAGGAGAAAATGGTTTGGTTTAATTATATAAGTTGTGAAGATAAATTTTTTGAAAAATTGGTATATTTGCAGGAACAAAAAAGTATGTTTTTGAAAAATAAAAATAAAAATAAGTATGAAAAAATATCTGAAAAAATTTTAAAAATTCAAAACGAAATAAAAGAAAGTAGATTAAAATTAAAAATTAGCGTGAAAATTAAAAATAGAATGCTAATTAAACAAGCATATTAGAAATCCCTTTATTTTTATTATGCTTGTTTAAATAGCAATCAAAATCTCAATAAAATTATTTTTTTTAGTAGGTTTAAGATAAAAATGATTAAAGTATAAATTTTGAAAATGATTTTATATTTAAGATAGTATTTTGGGCTAAATCCTTTTTGACTAATTCTTGTCAAATATCTTTTATTTTCGTATGAGTTATTTAAAACAAGATTACTTTCTGTATCATTAATTCCTTTTTTTATTACAACCATATTATGATAAAAAGAAACATTAACTATTTTTGAATCGTATTTATTTTTTTTATAGAAGGGATTGGCTATTTCTCTATAATTTAAAGAATCGGTAAGATTTTTAAAAAAATTCATGTGAGTTTTTGCATATTTTAAATCAAAAGGATTTCCTTTAAAAAAGTGTATGTAACTAGTCTGTATATCTTCAACAAAATATAAACCATCAACTGAAAGTGCGGGAAATAATAATTCAAAAGAATTTATAACATCTTTAGGATAATGACTCCCATCATCAATTATGATATCAAATTTTTTATATTTATTAATAATATCTTCGATAAATTTTTTATCTGATTGAGATCCTTGGTAAACTTCAATATTTGATTTATCTAATCCTTTTTTATTCTTATCAATTTTTTTAATATCAATACCAATTATAGTTGAATTTGAAAAATAGTCTGACCAAGCTTTAAGAGATTTGCCATCAGCTATCCCTATTTCTAAAATATTAAGTTTCTTATCTTTTATTTTTTCTAAATATGAAAAGTATATTTTTGCATATTCATGCATAAGCTTATTTGATCCATATTTTTCAAAAAGCGATTCTATTTCATTATCTTTGTCTTTCATTATTAAATAATTCTTCTAATTCCAGTTAATTTCAAATTTGCCGTATTATAAATCCTATTAATTGTTTGCTTAATTGGCATAACTACAACTTTTTTTAGGGGTCCATATGCATGAATTAATTTTTTTTCTGAAATAGCGATAGCAACGTGCCCTTTCCAAAATATTATATCATTTTTTTTTATATTTTTTAATTTAATTTTTTTTTTAAAATATTTTATTTGATCTTTGGCATCTCTTGGGCAGAATTTATTATTAAAGTTTAAAAAAATTTGTACTAAAGCTGAACAATCAATTCCTTTAAAGCTTTTCCCGCCCCATTTATATTTAACGTTTTTGAATTTATTAATATTATTAAATACTTTTTTTTCTTTGAAATTGATATTTTTTAAATCTTTTTTTTTTATCCATAAATTATCAAATTTGTAAAAATTACCTTTTTTTTCAGATACGTTAATTTTTGATCCAAAACTAAGCATTTTATTAACTTTATTTTTAATATTAGGTTTAGAGTAAAGATTAGAATATAGTTTTGAAATCTTATGAGTATTTTTATTTTTATTAGAAAAATTTCTTTCTTTTATAAAACCTTCATAATTATCTTCATTATTTTTTATTTTTAACCAAATTCCTTTTTTTTCTAATTTTTTAAAGATATCCCCGTACAAAAGTTGCGTAACAATCTCAGACTTTGTAGTCCTTTTTTTATAAACATTAATTATAGTAAAGTTATTTCTCACTGTAATTTTAGTTTGTCTTTAATAAACCAAAGGCAAATTAAAGAAGGTATTACCATTACTGCAGTAATTACAAAAAATACTCCCCAATCACCATTTAACCAATCAACTAATGCTCCAGAAGATGATGCTAGTGTAGTTCTTCCTGCGGTCCCGATTGATGCTAGTAAAGCATATTGTGTTGCAGTGTATGTTCTGTCTACTAGCAAAGAAATAAAAGCTACAAAGGCTACAGTTGCAAATGCTGCCGCCATATCGTCAAATATAACAGCTATTGCAAAGAGCCATTCAGACTTTCCAGACCAAGCTAAAACAGAAAATAAAATATTTGTTAGAGCCATCAATATTCCTGAAATGAACATGGCCTTTATGACACCTGAACGTATTGCAAATAATCCACCTAGCAAGGTAAAAATAACTGTTGTTATCCAACCCAAACCTTTTGAGTAAAGAGCAATATCTGATTTAGAAAAACCTATTTCTTTATAAAAAATTATGGACATTCTTCCCAAAAAAGCTTCTCCAATTTTAAATAAAAAAACAAAACCCAAAATACCTAAAGCGATTTTAAATCCATTTTTTTTAAAAAAACTTAATATAGGCCCGGCAGTAGTACCACTAATCCATGCTATAAATTTTGTAATAATATTTGAGCTACCAATTTTTTTCTCAATCATTTGATCAGTTTTTTTTTGAAATTCTTGCTTTTCAATATTTTGAGGTTCCTGAACAAACATCAAACCAATATTACATGCGATAATGACTATACCAAGTAGAAGAAAAGTAATTTGCCAATAATTTTCAAAACCAGCTTGTTGAAAATATTCTGCAGAATTTAACGCAATAACTCCACCTAACTTATATCCAGTCCACCAACCCACGACTGCTATGGCAGCACCAGCTTGCATTAATTTTCCTTCATCTTTACCAATTTGTTCAATTCTTAATGCATCAACAGTGATATCTTGCGTTGCCGAGGCTACAGCAATGATTAATCCAACTGTAATTACTAATGTTAAATTGGATATTGGATCAATTATACTCCAAAGTATTAGGCTAACTAGAATAGTAAGCTGCATTAATACAATCCAGCCACGTCTATGGCCAATCTTATTTGTTAGCCAAGGAATACGAACTCTATCTATAATTGGAGCCCATAGATAATTAAATGCATATACTGAAAATATTAAACCAGCCCAACCAATTGTGCTCCTGCTGAGACCGTCCTCCTTTAACCACAGACTTAAGCTACTTCCAATAAGAACCCAAGGAAAACCACTTATAAATCCGAGCAGTAATATTCTTGCCATCCGTTTTTCAAAATATACGGAGAAAGTTTCTGATAAGGTTTGCTTTTTATATATTTCCACAATTCACCAATGTTATTAATTTTTCCAAAAAGATGGAAAAAACAAAACTAATACTGCAAACAATTCTAGCCTACCCAGAAGCATACCGAAAGACAAACTTAATTTAGCTGGATCGGGTAAAGCACTGAAATTACCATCTGGACCAATAACATCTCCTAATCCTGGCCCAACGTTTGATATAGCTGAAGCAGAACCAGATATTGCGGTTACAAAATCTAGTCCATTTATTGATAAAATTGCTGATAGTATGAAAAAAATGAAGAAGTAAAGAAATATAAAAGTTATTATTGAATATATAAAAGAGTTACTTATTTTTTGATTATTGTATTTTATATTAAATATTCCATTAGGGTAAATTAATTTTTTAGTTTGGCTCAAAATAAAGTAACCAAGTATTTGAAATCTAAAAATTTTTATTCCACAAGTTGTTGATCCAGCGCATCCTCCCAGGAACATAAGAAACAGAAAAAATACCAGAGGAAACTTTCCCCATAAACTGAAATCAGAAGTTACATATCCAGTTCCTGATAAAATTGAGACTACATTAAAAGTTGATATTCTTAAATTTTCTAAAATTGTATAATCGTTACTATTATTAAAAATTAAGTAAAAAAACATTAAACTTATAGAAAAAATTAAAATGTAGATCAATCCTCTGATTTGAACATCACTAAAAATTATTTTTTTATTACCTTTAATAAATTTTAAGTAAACAATAAAAGGAATACTTCCTAATATGATAAATATTATTGCTACTGTTTCAATTTTTGGATTTTCAAAATATCCAATCGAGTTAGTATAAGTTGAAAATCCACCTGTAGCGATTGTTGTCATTGAATGAGCAATGCTGTCAAAAATATTCATTCCTGAGATCCAGTAAGCAAAACCACATGCTAAAGTTAAAGATAAATATATAATTGAAATCATTACAGTTACTTCACGAGTTTTTGGTAAAATTTTTTCTGTAGTATCGGAGCTTTCCATTCTAAACAATTGCATGCCGCCGATATTTAATAAGGGAAGAACTGTTATTGCCATTACGATAACACCTATACCTCCAAGCCATTGCATTATTGATCGCCATATCAAAATTCCTTTTGGAGCATTATCTAAATTTACAATAATGGTAGATCCAGTAGTTGTTATACCAGACATGCTTTCAAAAAAAGAGTCAACTAAAGATAAGTCAAGACTAGAAAATAAAAATGGTAAACTTCCGAAGATTGCAATACTTAACCACGACAAAGTTGTTAGAAAAAAAGCTTGCTGCAGATTTAATTTTTTATTTTCTTCACGATTAGTTAAAACTAATAGTATCCCGATAAATACAGTTACAGCAGCTGATGATAAAAAAGCGCTATTCTTTTCATCATATATAACTTCTGTCAAAAATGGTATAAGCATAAATGCTCCTAATATTATTAAGAGTATGCCAACAGCAAAAAAAACTGTTTTATTATTATTCATTTTTAGGAACTGAAGGTATTTAAATATATTTGAAATTCAACATAATAAGACCTTATTATATCTGTATTTTACTTATAAAATTTAATAAATCTTTTATATTGTGATTGATAAATCGATAATTCAGAGCACTAATTCATGGCCCTTCGCGGAAGCAAGAAGGTTAATAAAAGAGAGACAAAAAATATACGAAAAAAAAGGAAAAATAACATTACAAACTGGTTATGGTCCAAGCGGTTTACCCCACATAGGAACTTTTGGTGAGGTTGTCAGAACAACTATGATGGCCAACGCTATAAAACAAATTATTAATATTCCAACAGAAATAATAACCTTTTCTGATGATATGGATGGATTAAGAAAAGTTCCTGATAATATACCAAATAAAAGTATTTTAGAAAAAAACTTAAATAAACCACTCACAAGCATCCCGGATCCTTTTGGTAAATTCAAAAGTTATGGTGAACACAATAACGAAATGTTAAAAAATTTTTTAGATAAATTTAATTTTAAATATATTTTCAAAAGTTCAACTGATACTTATAAAAAAGGACTTTTCAATGATGTTTTACTTTTAGTTTTAGATAAGTACGAAGAGATTTTAGAAATAATCCTTCCAACTTTGGGAAAAGAAAGACAAAAAACTTATAGCCCATTTTTACCAATATGCCCACAAACAGGAAAAGTTTTAGAAGTACCTATAATTGAAATTAAGAAAAAAGAAGGAAAGATTATTTATAAAAATGGAGATAAAAAGATTGAAACTGATATTACAAATGCGAAATGCAAACTACAATGGAAAGTAGATTGGGCAATGCGTTGGTATGCTTTCGATGTTGATTACGAAATGTACGGAAAAGATTTAATTGAAAGTGCAATTTTGTCTAGCAAAATTTGTAAAATTTTAGGAAAAAAAAACCCGAGCGGTTTTGCGTACGAAATGTTTTTAGATGAAAAAGGAGAAAAAATTTCAAAATCTAAAGGTAATGGAATAACAATTGAGCAATGGCTAAACTATGCTTCACCAGAAAGTTTGTCTCTATACATGTATCAAAACCCTAAAAGAGCAAAGAAATTATATGCTGATGTTGTTCCTAAAGCAGTAGACGAATATTTAACCTGCATAGATAAATTTAATGAACAAGATATTAGTCAGAGAATACTTAATCCTGCCTGGCATATACATAATGGAAATCCACCTAAGGAAAAGTTAATTATGCCGTTTTCAGTTTTATTGAATTTAGTTGGAACTAGTAACGCTACAGACAAAGATGTTTTGTGGAAATTTATAAAAAAATACAAAAAAGAAATTAAGATTTCAGATCATCCTATTCTAGATGGATTAGTTGGATATGCCTTGAGATATTTTAAAGATATAGTTAAGCCGAAAAAAAAATATAGAAAACCTAACGAAAAAGAAAAAAAAGCACTTGAGGATTTAGTTGAAAGATTAAAAAATTGTGAAGATCAAACAAATCCGGAAGCTATACAAACAATAGTTTATGCTGTTGGAAAAGATAATGGATATAGTGAAAATTTAAGAGAATGGTTTAAAGCAATTTATGAAATAATTTTTGGTGATGAAGATGGACCAAGGATGGGATTTTTCATAAGTTTTTTTGGTATTAAAGAAACTATTCAATTAATTAATAAATGTATTAAATAATGTTTTCAATTTTAAAACCTTTTTTATTTAGTTTAGATCCTGAAGCAGCTCATGATTTAGCAATTAAATCTCTTAAATTTAACCCCCTTCCAAGTAAGATGTTCGAAGCAGAAGATGAACAAATGTTAAAAATAGAATTATTAGGAAAAAAATTTCCTAATCCTATTGGCTTAGCGGCTGGTTTTGACAAAAGCGCAGAAGTTTATAATTCTTTATTAAGACTAGGTTTTGGATTCGTAGAAGTAGGAACAGTTACCCCTTTAAAACAATTTGGAAATCCTAAACCAAGAATTTTTAGACTTGAAGATGACAAAGCTTTAATTAATAGATTGGGTTTTAATAATGATGGGATGGAAATAATAAAAAATAGAATTAAATTAGATAAAAAAAAAGGTATAATTGGTGTAAATATTGGACCTAACAAAGAAACTACTGATCAAAAAAATGATTTTTGCATAGGGTTAAAAAATTTTATTGATATAGCAGATTATATTACAGTAAACATTTCCTCACCAAATACAGAGGGATTGAGAGACTTTCATGATGAAGAAAAACTTAAGAGTCTTTTGAGTAGTTTAAACAAAATTAAAAAAGATAGTAAAATTAATATTCCTTTACTGCTAAAATTATCTCCAGATATAAAAGATAATTATATTTCAAAAATAGTGGAAGTTGCATTGCAAAATGATATCTCTGGAATAATTCTTACTAACACTACAAATGAAAACAGAGATAATTTAGTTAGTAAAATCAAAAAAGAAGAAGGGGGCCTTTCTGGTGAACCCTTGAAAGAAATATCAACTAATATAATAAAGAAATTTTATAAAGAATTACGTGGAAGAATTCCAATTATAGGCGTAGGGGGAATCGATTCAGGCAGATCTGCATATGAAAAAATTATTGCAGGAGCTTCTTTGTTACAGCTTTATACTGGATTTGTTTATAGAGGCCCATTACTGGCAAAAGAAATTAAAAAAGAATTGATCCAAATTTTAAAAGCCGAAGGAATAAAAAATATAAAAGAAGCTATAGGTGCAGGTTTATAATTTTAATTTTAATAAAATTAACCTAAATTTTCCAAAACTGAAAAATTTTCTAATATAAAAAAACCAAAAATTTGGAGTTTATCAGTCAATATAGCTACTCCGGTTAGCAGCAAAATAATTCCTCCTATTTTTGTGACATTTGAAATATATTTTTTAAAGCTTTTAGAAAATATAAAAAATTTATTAATTAAAATACCAGATATAATAAAAGGTATAGCTAAACCCAAGGAATAGAATGAAAGTAATAATATGCTTTTGCTAACGTTATCTTCCATGGCTGCCAATGTTAATATTGATCCAAGTATAGGTCCTATACATGGGGTCCACCCAAATCCAAAAGCCATTCCTACAATTAATGGAAAAGATAAGTTGTTACTGTAACGATTGGTAAAAAATCTTAAGTCCTTATTCATAAATTTAAAATTTACAACTCCAATCAATTGAAGGGAAAAAAAAATTATTATAAGGCCAGCAATTATTCTAAAAATATTTGAATTGTGAATAAAGAATTTTCCAATTAGTGAAGCACTTGATCCAAAAATTATAAATATAAAAGAAAAACCTAATGTAAAAAAAATTGTTTTTATTAATATTAAATTTTTTTTTCTTTTATAAAGATCGTCAAGTGAAGAACCTGAAATGTATGAAATATATCCTGGTATTAAAGGTAGAACACAAGGAGAGAGGAAACTTATTAATCCTGCTAAAAAAGCTACAGTTAGCGTTATATTCATAATAAATTATATAATATATTATCTTGACCATATTGGATACTGCATCTATAAACCTCACTAGAAATTTTAATATGTCACAAAAATGCGAACTATCAGGCAAATCTCCTTTAAAAGGACATAAGGTAAGTCATGCAAACAATAAGGCTAAAAGAAAATTTTTGCCTAATTTAAAAAAAGTTACCTTTAAAAGCGATATTTTAAAAAGGAATATAAAGTTAAGAGTTAGTAATGCCGCATTAAGAACTGTGGATTATAAAGGTGGAATAGATTTTTTTTTAAAAACTGCAAAATCAATAAATTTGTCAGCAAGGGCAAAGAAATTAAAAAATAAAATGCTTTCAAAAGTTTAGTAAAAATGTTTCGAATAAAAGATAAATTATTTTTTATTCTCTCTTTACTAATGGCTGCGGTAGTTTTAATTTCTAACTATCTTGTACAATTTCCTGTAAACTATTTTAATCTTGAAAGTTTGTTAACTTATGGTGCTTTTAGTTATCCTGTAGCATTTTTAATAACAGATTTATCAAATAGGAGATATGGAAAAAATAGCGCTAAAAAAATTGTATATCTAGGATTCGGCTTGGGTGTATTCTTAACTTTTTATTTTTCAACAAATTATTCAGATTTAGTTTCAATTAGAATAGCAATAGGATCAGGAACTGCTTTTATAGTTGCTCAGCTTATCGATATAAATATTTTTGATAGATTAAGGAAAAAAAAATGGTTTATAGCTCCGCTAACTTCTTCATTATTTGGTTCTGCAATTGATACTTTATTATTTTTTTCTATTTCTTTTTATGGAACAGGTATAAATTGGATTGCTCTTTCAATTGGAGATTTTTTAGTTAAAATTTTAATAGCTTTGATAATGCTTATACCTTTTAAATTTTCAATTAAATATGTTCAAGAAATTTCAAACATAAAAAAAAAAATTAATGTATAGTTTTTTTATTTTTTTCTGAAAATAATTCGGTTAATTGATTAATCATTACGTCACCTAATTCTTGGACGTCGGCAATTTTTATGGCTTTATTATAATATCTCGTTACATCATGTCCTATACCTACTGCTAAGATTTCAATGTTTGATTTTTCTTCAATCCATTTGACAGTTTGTTTTAAATGTTTCTCTAAATAGTCACCCGAATTTACTGACAAAGTAGAATCATCAACAGGAGCTCCATCTGAAATTACCATCAATATTTTTCTCTCCTCTTTTCTTTTTGTAAGTCTTTTAAAAGCCCATAAAAGAGCTTCTCCATCGATATTCTCTTTTAAAATACCTTCCTTAAGCATTAAGCCTAAATTTTTTTTTGATTGTCTCCAAGGCATGTCAGCAGATTTATACACAATGTGTCTCAAATCATTTAATCTTCCTGGATTAGAAGGTTTATTTTTTGAATTCCATTTTTCTCTACTTTTTCCACCTTTCCAGTTTTTAGTTGTGAATCCTAAAATTTCCACTTTAACGTCACATCTTTCAAGAGTTCTGGAAAGTATATCTGCGCATATCGCTGCGACTGAAATTGGTCTTCCACGCATTGAGCCAGAATTATCTATCAGTAATGTAACAACAGTATCTTTAAATTCTGTTTTTTTTTCGTTTTTGTAAGACAGAGAACGCATTGGATCTATTATTACTCTAGATAATTTAGACGCATCAAGTATACCTTCCTCTAAATCAAATTCCCAAGATCTATTCTGTTTTGCTAATAATTGCCTCTGAAGTTTGTTGGCAAGTTTTGTAACTATATTTTGCAAATTTGTTAACTGTTGATCTAAATTCTTTCTAAGCCTAATTATTTCTGATTCTTTTTCCAAATCTTCTGGCTCTTTAATTTCATCATATTCATTTGTAAATATTTTATATTTTTCTTTTTGACCTTTTTTTTGAATTTTATTTTTATAATCTATCTCTTCGTTTGATTGTAACGCTTCATCGGCATCTGTATTTTTATTTTCTTCTAGAGAGCTTAGATTGGGACCGGCTACACTAAATTCTGCTTCTGCTTCTTTGTTTTTCTCCTGTTCCTTAGACTGTTCATTTTGTGCATCATCTTTATTAGGTGAATCTTCTTGATTCTTTTCATTTTCCTCTTTTTTTTCATTAGGCTCAGAATCATCAAATTCTAGATTTTCAATTAATTCTACGGCCATTTTGTTAAATTTATTCTGATCTTCCAAATAAGAATCAAGTCTTTTGAGTTCACTTTTTAAATTTTTATCAAACAAATCCTTCCAATAACTTAATACTTTTTTTGTAGTAGTATTTTGTTTAATTTTAAAAAAATAATTTCTTAAATAC
>CEUZ01178870.1_pt1 | contig 11496 bp, 12 predicted proteins | sample 361511 | NCBI WGS metagenome assembly CEUZ01 (sample SAMEA2622822, study PRJEB7988) | marine metagenome | biome: marine biome (ENVO:00000447); feature: surface water layer (ENVO:00002042); material: "saline water (ENVO:00002010), including plankton (ENVO:xxxxxxxx)" | depth 5 m
AAGACAATATTGAAAAAGCAGTACAACTGTTCGAGCAAGCAATTGTCGCTGAACCTTCCTATGCCCGAGCCCATGCGTGGCGGGCCTGTTCCTTATCAAACTTAGCGGACTGGGAGGATAACCCGGATCCTGATTTGTTCACTAAAGCAATCGAATCTGCCAACCTAGCCCTTGAACTTGATCCCAATGAACCAGAAGTGCACCGCATAATGGGAGCACTCAAGCTATGGTATGAAAGAGATTATGAGCTGGGGAAATATCATTTTGAAAAAGCAAGAGAGCTATGTCCCAGTGATGTGTTTATCATATCACGCTATGCAACCATGCTAATTTATTTTGGGGAATTTGATAAAGCTCTTGCTGAGCTGGAACGAGCAATGAGGCTAGATCCTTTTTCGCACGATCTACTATTTGGTGCGGAAGCTCTCTGTCAATACTGGCTAGGAAATTATGACAATGCAATAACAAGTTTTAAAAAAGTAAAAGTTTTGAAATCACACCTTTTCTACATGGCTCTAACATATTTAAAAAAAGGCGATAGAGAAACGGCACAGGTAAAATTAAAAGAAGCCCGGGCCATCACAGGCATGAATATAGAATCTTTTATAAAATCCGAACCTTACGAGAATCAGGAACGGATTAAAGACCTTCAAGCAGATCTGGATTCCATTAATAATTAAATATCTAGTTTCCACGGGTAGATTAAACCCATTAAGGAGACTATGAATAAAATCATATTTATCTTGCCAGTACTGGCAATAATGTTTGGTTGTCTGCCAAAATTTCTCACAAGGTCGTCAATGGGTGAAGCACTAAAAGAACCCAAATCCTTCCCAGAATTAAGTGAACGCAACCGGCTTTTGGGCGCTTTACTGCCAGAAAGGATATGTTATGATATTCAGCATTACCACATCAATCTAGATATTGATCCAAATCTAAAATACCTTAAAGGGTACGTGGATATAATTGCTGTAGCAGTATCTGATTTTACATTATTGCAGATTGACCTGGCCAAATCCATGCAACTAAACGGTGTATATTACCTAGATAATATACTTAATACGACCCGTGTCGAAGACGCAGTTATGGTAGAATTCCCTCCTATGAAACAAGGTACCGAATTCAAGTTTCGTGTAGCATACGAGGGGCAACCACAAGTAGCAAAAAGACCACCGTGGGACGGGGGTTTTGTGTGGGAAAAAGATAAGAAAGGACGTCCCTTTATCTCAGTAACATGCGAAGGTGACGGTGCCAACCTATGGTGGCCATTAAAAGATCATATTGTTGATGAACCTGACAATGGTGCTAAAATGACCTTTACAGTTCCGGAAGATTTATTTTGCGTTAGCAACGGCCGACTTACTAGCACAATCCCGGGAACGATTTCTGGTAAGAAAGTATATAACTGGGAAGTTATAAATCCAATTAATAACTATAATATATCCGTGCAGTTAGGACATTATGTGCTCATCCAGGACACCATCAATCATAATGGCCAGATTGATACTCTTAACTATTATGTGCTGGATTACCACGAGGAAGTTGGGCGAAACCATTTTAAACAGGCCAAGAAAATAATACGTTTCTTCGAAAAATATTTTGGAGAATATCCTTGGTGGGAAGACGGCTATAAACTGGTGGAAGTATCCTACCTGGGTATGGAGCACCAATCTGCTGTTACCTATGGCAATTCTTGGAATAATTGGGGAGGCACACAGACTTGGACTAGTCAATATTACGGCATCATTGACGGTCTTTTATTCCACGAAACTGCCCATGAATGGTGGGGTAACAGTGTCACCGCCGCAGACCCTGCCCACATGTGGATCCATGAGGGAATGGCAGTATACAGCGAAGCAGTATTCATCGAAGATCAGCTTGGATATAATGTGATGATAGATTTTTTGTTATCAAGGCGAAAATCAATCAATAATAAACAGCCTATTGTGGGACCGGAAAATGAAAATTATTGGTCCTTTGGGGATTCCTATACAAAAGGTGCTTGGGTTCTGCATACTCTTCGCCATGTAATAGATAATGACAAACTCTGGTGGCATATTTTAAAATCATTTGCTTTAGAAAATATATCGAACCATGTAAAAACAATTGATTTTCAACTGCATGTAAATACAATGACAGGTAAAGATTTTTCCTATTTTTTTAAACAATATTTTTATGACCATAGGCCCCCTGAACTACAGTATTATCAAATTGACCATAAACTCTATTACCGCTGGGCCAATGTAATCCCGGACTTTACCATGCCCCTGGATGTAAACATAAATGGTGTTGAAAAAAGAATTTATCCCACAAACAAAGTCCAGGAGCTTAAGATTCCAGAATATTCCGTTATTATTTTCAGAGACTGGGAATTCCTGATCAACATAAAGGAACAATCCGAACTTGATGGATAGTCCCTGGAAAATTATCTGATTTCTTTAAACAACATGATAATTATTTATATCACAATCAACAATGTTTAGATTTATACCACTATGAATCACACTGTATCGATATTACTATTCATAGCTTTCCTTTCTGCCCAAGATATAACCATTGCTGTATTAGATTTTAATGGTAAAGGCGTATCACAGTCTGAAGCGAGCACACTGACAGATCGATTTCGCGATGAAATATTCAAAATTGGAGATTACAGTTTGATCGAAAGGGAATTGATGGAGAACATTTTAAATGAGCAAAACTTCCAGCAGTCTGGTTGCGAATCTGACGAATGTGTGGTAGAAGTTGGTAATATATTAGGTGTACAACAAATTGTGGGTGGTAGTATAGGAATGGTTGGAGATGTTTTTTCTGTATCCGTTCGGATTATAGATGTGGAATCAGGTAAAGTTCTTAATATTGCAAATTATGATCACGTGGGCGAACTGGAGTATTTGTTAACATCTGGAATGAAATCACTAGCTAAGGATTTAATTGTATCCAATCATCTTCTGGCAGGAAAGAAGAAAGAAGTTTTAACCATAGAGACTGAAAAAGTACTTATTGAGATTATGCAGGATCAAGAGCCCGAAGTCGCGATCGAATCAATGAAAGGAGATTGTTTTAAAGATGGATATGACTCTGGTTTATTTGTAAATAAATATGGTGCTTTATTCTGGGGATTAGTTGGTGGTTATACTGGGGGATTAGTTGGCGGTTATATGGGTAGCTCTTTCGGTTGGTGGGTTGTACGGAGTATTTTAGCGTCAAGCAACCCGCAGCCGCCAGATTTAGAGGTTAATACGCTTGATACTGATTGTAAAAATGAATATAAAAAAGGATTTAAAGACGCTGCTATAAATGGTAAAAAATCATCGGTAACATCCGGATGTCTGATTGGTTTATTGTTTACCGTATTCACGTAATGACCGTGGTTAATCTCTATAGAAAGTTAAATAACTTACAATAACACCCTGGTTAAGCAATATCAACCCAATAACTATATCCTGTGCCATTGAATTCCATATAAACTCATTTCCTGTCCATTTAAATCCGCATAGTATACCATAAATAAGTATGCCGAAAATAGGAAAATATTTACTTGCTTGTTTATCAGCGCTCTTTAATTTGTCTACAAATCCCATTCTTAACTCCTTTTAGTTTTTAAGAAATTCTAATAAACCCCATAAATTTGCACCAAACCGATTATTAATTTTAATCATTATTATTCAGTAGCTATGATTGAATACTAATAAAAAGATCTCAAAAGCGTCATGGTAATCCAGATTGGGAATTTGGATTATTTAGTAATCATAATATACTATATTTGAAAGCAATGAGTAGTATTTAGGGGTTTATTATTCCAATGGATGTTGGATAGATTTAGAGCATGGTTAGATATTATCTATTTATATTATTTATTGGGAGTTCCTTGGGGCAGGTTACTGATGAATTAGAAAATCTATATACCCAAAAGGGGCGATTCAGAATACAACCAAGCAATATTTATAATAGTGAAGGAAACTGGTATAGCGATAATAAAAAACCTTATACTGGGAAGTTAGAAATTTATTCTAATAAATTAAAAGAATATAGAGTGGCCGAATGCTCGATCTCTGACGGTTTGAAAAATGGAATTTTTATTCAATATAGTAGTAACAAAGAAAAATTACCTGGTATCGTTGGTTTATTCGTTAATAATAAAAAAGAAGGTACCTGGACTAGAATGGAACCAGATATTAATTATCAGAATCAATCATGGGAAGATTCAAAATTACAGTTAATAACCAGTATTGATTATCGTGATGGAATAAAACATGGGTCTACAATAATTCACAGGGCTAGTCTAGAACGTTACGGTTATATACATCAACCTAGGAAGGATATAATTTTTCAAGGTCAATATTCTAATGGTGAAAAAACAGGTGAGTGGTATTATAGTGACTACACAAAAGAAATAACAGGGATGACATTTTACTGGTCAAGAAAACAAATATATAAAAATAATAATTTAATTGAGAATAAATGTCGAGAACCTTGGGGTAAGAATGTTGATTGCGAAAAATATGAGCAAGACAATTTAGGGAAGATAAATCTATTATCATCTCTGGATAAACAGGTAATCAAAACGAAAGATCCAATTATTGCGAATAAGGTAGTTATAAAAGACGATAGTGGTATTGATGTAGAAATTGATATTAATGAATTTGTTTATCATATAAATAACTATCATCAATCAATTGTTAGCATTCATAGAGAAAATGGGCATTATTTCAGTGTAAATGATAAATTGCGAAAAATGTTAAATAGCTTATTGGAATCGCATAATTAATAGCTTTATTCAAAAAACATTTATTCTAATCATTTACGATAAAAATCTTTTCCCGCTACATTTTATGTTTACAATAATATTGTAACTATATTATTGTTATAAAAAGAGAGGATAATCATGAAAAAAATAATTCCCTTGCTATTAGTCATGCTTGGTTGCAGTAATGTTGTTGACTCAGTAGTTGAATCAAGGTTAAAAGCTATCGCAGATGCTTACTCTAACGAAGATATTGAATATCTTGTGAATAATGTGACGAAAAATTTTGTTCGTCATATACCAAATGATATAATGATCACGGGTAAAGATGAATATAAAGATTACTTGACTGATTTTTTTCAGGCAAATGACAATATAAAGATTGAAATGTTGGATTATGTTTCTAGTGGAAACAAGGCTGCCGTTCGGTGGAAATACAGATCAGACGCCGTTAATAAATCTAAGTATTCAACCATAGACCTTACCGGTAGTAAAGTAGAATTACATGGTATGGATATGTTTTATTTATCTGGCACAAAAACAGCGGAAGATTTTGCATCCTGGGATAATCTGAAAATGGCACAGGGTGCTGGTTATACATTGTTTAAAGAAGGCAGACACTACCGAGTGACAACCTATGAATTTGATCCACAAAAATTTGATGATATGATAGCGTACGCAGACGGCATAAAAGATGATGTTAACAAAATAGAAGGACTTAGTTTTGCACATGTTTGCAGGACGGGTGAAAACACAGCAACCATAATTGCTCAATATAATAATGAAGAAGCAATGCTTAATGCTACGCCAAAATTTCGTGAGATTATGGGAGGCATGAGACAATTTTTCACTTCTCCACCAATTCCAGTTGGTGCTGAAATTATCTGGAAAAGCAATAATTAGTTGATTAACAATTGTTCAATTGAAAAACCCCGATCAACCAGGATTTTTCAATACTAGATTGGAGAATAGATTTAATCATGAGCACCGCTGTTACATAAATAATAATCTCTAAAATATGACTATGATCAGATTCCCAATTATTATGGTTTGTATCATTTCCAGTATGGTATTATGTCAGGTCGCGGAAAGGATAAAAATATCTGATGGTCGCTACGTCCAATTAAACCTTAATGGGACATATAGTATACTTGAGAAAAAAACGATAATTAAACGTACTCATGATCAGTTAACACGCTGGCTTAGTGGAAAAACTATTGCTGAAGTAAGGCAGATGCTTGGCGTTCAACCATGGGTCTCTGAAACCAATTCGACCGTAATAAATGAGGATGGCACTTTTTTTTATCCCTATGGTATATCAAGTAAGGTGGCGAAAGGATCATATCTTTACTACAGAAATTTTTCGCAAATCTTATGGAATCCGGATGTTGAAAGATATGAAAATTTTTACATTCATTTTTATCAGGGAAAATTCTTTACAATTCAATTAGGACCAGAGGATACATGGATTGCAGACATAAAGTGAAAATACTAATTTGAATATAATTTAGGATCCCAGGCAATAATGTGTTTATTGATTTCTCACCAAACAGCTGAATATTCTTCTATGATTCTTCCATACTTAATCGAGAGATTATTTTTCTATTATTTCATATTTTATAAGATCAAATAATGAATATCAATAAAACTATAGTGTTACCAGGTTTTTTATATATTTCTCTGGCTTTTTCCTCTGGATTAACAAAAACTGAAAAAAAGATTAAAAACTATATTATAAAACATACCGAAGAAGCAATAACACTAGTTGAAAATGTGGTTAATATCAATAGCGGAACTCTTAATATTGCTGGTAATAAGGCTGTCGGAAATATATTTCAGGCTGAACTGGATCAACTTGGGTTTAACACTTACTGGGTTACTTACCCTGCAAATATTAAGCGTTCTGGCCATCTTTTTGCAGAAATGCGTGGTGGAAAAGGACAAAAAATCGTTTTGATAGGTCATTTGGATACAGTATTCGAACCGGACAGTCCATTCCAGAAATTTACGCGAGACGGAAATACAGCATATGGTCCTGGTGTTTCTGATATGAAAGCAGGGGATGTGTCCATGATCTATATTATGAAAGCACTTGATCATATAGGCACTCTTAAGGAAATGAATCTAACACTTGTCTTTATTGGAGATGAAGAAAAAACAGGCGGTCCGCCATCTATTGTTCGGAAAGAATTAATCGAAGCCGGAAAATGGGCGAATATTGGGCTCGGTTTTGAAGGAGCACATGGACTAAATACGGGAACCGTTGCCAGGCGAAGTTCTTCATCCTGGCGTTTATCAACTACGGGTATACAGGGGCATTCTTCACAGATATTTAAGGAAAAGCTAGGTTACGGTGCTATTTTTGAGGCATCCCGTATCCTAAATACCTTCCGAAATGATCTGGTTGGGGAGAAGTATTTATCTTTTAATCCCGGTATTATTGTTGGCGGTACTGATGTTGATTATAATTACGTAACGGCTCGGGGAACAACATTTGGGAAAACAAATGTAGTTTCTCAGGCAGTTACAGTACACGGCGGAATCAGAGCTATATCCTCGGAACAGTTAGACAAAGCCATGGACCGTATGAAAAATATAGTATCTCAAAATTTACCTGGTACAACAGCGAATATTACGTTCAGAACCAGTTATCCACCCATGACCCCCACAAAGGCAAACTATACACTTCTGGATAAATTCGAGGCTGTGAATATGGACCTTGGATGGGGTGAACTGGAACCTCTTGACCCTGGTAAACGAGGTGCGGCAGATATATCCTTTGTAGCGCCCCATGTGGATGCTTGTCTCGCGGGGATGGGCCCTGATGGCTATGGTGAACATTCGGTTAACGAAAGTTTAGACTTAACATCATTCCCAAAAACTACAATCCGTGCTGCAATATTGATCTATCGTTTAACACGGTAATTTTTCTCGTTATGCATAGTTTTTTCATTTCGGTGTTTTTAGGAATATTATTACCTAATATAATCACTTAGTTTTAACTAATATATACTACAATAAATATAAGGAGATTTGATATGTTAAGATTACTTACCACAGTATTATGTTCTTCAGTAATTCTCTTCCTATCTATCAGTGATAAACTCTATGCACAGGACAGTCCTGACAGGCATGTTTTTACTATCACAAAATACAAATGGAGAAAAAATATTGATGCAAAATCTACGATGCTTGATTCTCTGAATAAGCTCGAATATGAAAATGTTATTAATAAAAATAAATATATAGTTAGTCGTAGAGAAATGTCACATATGATGACAGAAGATTCTCAGGATTATCTCGTTTTAACAGAATTTAAATCTATAGAAGATTGGGATAAATCAAGTGAAGAGAATACAAAACTTCGAAAAAAATGGTTAAAGACAGATGAGAAGATTAAAGAATTTTATGATAATTATCGGTTGTTCTTTGAAAGGTGGCACGGTGATTATATGTATTCTGAAATGCCAAATACCGGGAAATAAATTTTATTTTTTATCTAAAAACAATAAACCCTGGTTGACCGGGGTTTTTTGTTTTTAGAAACGGTGTTACTTTCACGTATTAGGCTAAAAATGTTATTAATATAATATGTAAAATAGGTTTTCTCTTTATGAACGAATTCATAAGCACCAAAAGGATTCATTTAAGAAAATTTAAAAAAGAACAAGTTGAGTTACTTTATCAGCTTAATGGCGATCCTGAAGTTATGAAATACATAACTCCGGGAAAGGCAATGACCTTTAATGAAGTAAAATTAAGGTCGATACCTAGGATCATGAAATCATATAGTAATGGGAAAGATTTTGGTATTTTTCCAGCTTATCTCAAGCGCACGGAAAATTATATTGGCTGGTTCCAGTATGAACCTGACAGCTATATCAATGACGCAGTCGAAATTGGCTGGCGCCTGAAAAGGGATTACTGGGGACACGGATACGCTACTGAGGTAGCAAAAGCGCTTGTTAAAAAAGGTAAGGACATGGGTAAACTGATTGTTGCTAGAGCCATGATTGATAATAAAGCATCAATTAGAGTTATGGAAAAAGCAGGACTTAAGTTTGCCGAAAAATTTTGGGGTGAATATGAACCCCATTCAGACAAACCTGATGTTCGCTATGAATTAAAAACCTAATAATAATCTCTTCCCAAAAACAGAAAAAACAATACATGAAAATAACACGTCAAACAGTTCTTATATTCACTTTTCTCTTCGGTCCACTCATTCTGCTATCTTATATTTATGGAGTTTCCCATGCAGAGAGACCGCAAGATCTCTGGGGCGGTATACCATTATCTTGGCAGACCTACATTATCCCCTTTATGTTCATTGCAGCTGCAGGATTTTTAATGTACTGGTGGATAGTATTTTTCTATTTTGACCATATAGCATTCTCATCCTTACACTGGCCCTGGGATTCTCCAGATGGCAACGGAGCTAACCGACTACTTATTGCCTATTGCTTGATTATGATTCCATCAGCATTATGGCTGGAAAGTACCCTGTTTCATATATCAAATAATTACAGCTGGACCCCCGTATTAGTTATCGGAATATTAATGCTGGTTGCTGTTGGCAATATAATGATTGGTTTGCTGGCTTACGGTGCCTACCAGGATGGGGTAAAGGGTGCGAGACTGATGATTATGGGTTCAGTGATGCTAGGTATACAGTGTATATTAAATGACTTTATTCTCTGGTCAATAAAATTCCCTTGGTGACAATAGTGATCATAAATTTATTTTGAAATTGTCTTTAATAAATAGCAAGACATTCTAATTGTTGTACACAACATATTTCTCACTATCAGTATTGAATACTTAAACTCAGTACCCATTCAAATATGAAAATAATTCATCCACTTATATTGTTTATTGCTCTTTCCTGGTGCTGCCAGGAAAATAGGAATTCAGATAACTCCAAGAATGAATATCCATTATTTACAACACGCTTGGACTTACCGGAGAGATCTTCCAATGCCTACAGTGGAAGTGCTCTGGCCGAAATATTGAAACCCTTAAGTCTCAAAGATCGTGAAGAAAGAATATATTCTGAAATCATGTCTGGAAATATTCCCCCGTTTCTACGTCAATTAAAGCCCGTTTCAGTGTCAGTTGCGGTTGGTAATACAATTTGGAATTTAATCATCCATGTTACTGCGGATTATATGGCATTGGGCAGTGATGAAGATTATTTTATTATACCTATGACGCCCATCATTGCCCAGGAAATTGCCAATGCTATCGGAGTGATAATGATAACACGAAAAATGGTGAATGATATTTGGTTACAGGCAGACTTACAACTGGATCCTATCACCATCAAACAAAGTCAGGAGATGGTCTCTATTCCTGTATTTTCTGATCATAATTCTTTGATATGGTCCCAGCGACAGGATAATATAGATCTTAATCCTTTAGGAGCACTTGTTTCTGGACATAAAAAGGATGTGATCTTATCCAATCGTATATTAGAGAATCAGGATAAAGTATTAATCTATGGATGGCACAGAGGCAATGGGCAGCCTATTCAGCCTTTATATTCAGGTCATATAAATTGGTATGCTGACTATAGTCACGGTATACGCTTTGCCCTTTCTGAATGCAGTGTCAATGGCGAAAAGAGAAACGTGGAAGAACTGCTGAAGGATCCTCAACTCTATCATATACTAAGTGATGAAGATGGCCCTATGATGATGACCCGATATCCTGCAAACAAATCTTCTATCCATGAAGTAGGAATTCTCAATTAATAACATATGAACTTAAAAAAGCTGAAATTCGAACTATTTAGGCATGTTTATTTTATACTGATTACAGTGTACTTATCGTTTGGATGTGCCGGAACGGTATTAAATCCTTACTTTGAAGACATTTACGGTAATAAGAAACACATTATAAAGGATGTTGTAGTTCTTTTGAACGTTAAAAAATTATCGGATGAATTCAACACATTTGAATTTAAATTTTATGAACCTGTCCTCGCAGTAGACCCCGTGCGTAAGCGTGCTCGAGAACGCACAATCATCTCCTATTATGATGAATACAGAGATCGAAACGATCTCGGTTTTGAATATACAAAAACGCGAGCAATACGAAATACTCAATCCGAACAAGAGTATTACTATATAGTAACATATACGGATACATTTAAAGTAGATTCTGAACTAATTAATGAGCCAGGATTAATTCCAATAAATAAATTATTAATTCCTGACCTCTAAAAATGATAAATTATGTTTTTATTATACATAATAAATTTGATCATGTGTAGTTTATTTATTTGTTATTATTAAACATATACTATAATGCATCCCATAACATGGATGCCGTTTGGATGCAATCATACAGGCAATATAAGCTCAATTTATATTATTGCTATAATATGTTAAAAAACAATATGATATAATACAATATTGGACTGTATAAATAGAGTCTGCTTGCATATTTAATTTCTAATTATTATTTATAAATATATGTGAATGGTAAGATGACTCTAAATACTTTATTGTTCCAGAAAGTGCCGTTAGATTTACAGCCGTTTAAGGGAGTACGTTATGAAAGAATACGGCGTTGGCCTAATCACAGGTATATTACTAACGATTAGCTGCATTTTATTTATTTCTGCCCAGAGCAGTTACCAACGATTATCCTTAGGGGATTTAACAGTCAACCAACTATCTGTGAAAAATGATCAAGGAGAAATACTTTGCACGATTGGTGGCAAAGAATCAGGTATTTTTTCTCTA
>CEUZ01098699.1_pt1 | contig 11493 bp, 11 predicted proteins | sample 361511 | NCBI WGS metagenome assembly CEUZ01 (sample SAMEA2622822, study PRJEB7988) | marine metagenome | biome: marine biome (ENVO:00000447); feature: surface water layer (ENVO:00002042); material: "saline water (ENVO:00002010), including plankton (ENVO:xxxxxxxx)" | depth 5 m
TTAGTTTAATACTAAATTCAATTTTTCCAACCCTGCCTTTTGGTACTCTGGCTGCTAATCTGATTGGTTGTTATTTTATTGGTATGGCTGCCGAGTATTTTGTGTACAACAATACAGTAACTGCTGAGACTCGGTTATTTATTATTACTGGATTTTTAGGTGGATTGACTACCTTTTCTACATTTTCTGTTGAAACTGTTACGTTATTATTACGTGAGCAGTATAGTTGGGCTTTCACCATAATTTCTTCTCATGTTTTTGGGTCATTACTGATGACAATCTTGGGGATATTGACTATTAAATTATTTTTTCCGAATTAATTTGTTATCAATTATAAAAGATTATTAAGTTATTGTATTTTAATATTAAATTTAATATATCTAATTTTATTAGATATAAATACTAGTTATTATCATAGGTGTTTATATGTTTTACATTAATCTTTTTTCTTATTTTTTTTTCGGGGTAAGGTCCACCATATAATAATAAATGCCAATGTAATTGCTACGCCAATTTCCAATAGTATTACCCACATTTTTTAAGAATTCCTGTATATTTATAAAGCATAACTTTAACTAATATTCAATGAAAAACCAATTAAGAATTTTTAGTGTCATACTAATTTTATTGCTTAATGCCTGCTCAACTGGGCCAAAAATTTCTTCTTCTGATCCAGATAAACCTATAGCACCTGTTATTCCGCCTCTTACTTCTGTACCTATTATACCTCCTTATGTTATTTCTCCAGATGTAGCGACTTTAAAGATTGCTAATTGGAGTGTACTACCTGATTGGAAAAATGATGATATCCGTCCGGCATTAGAAACTTTCTTAAAGAGCTGTAGTGCTTTAAGAAATCAGAAATTATGGGTAAAAATTTGTAATCGTGCAGTTTCCATGCAGCATAAAGATAATGCTGCATTACGTAAATTCTTTGAGCATAATTTTAAGCCTTATCAGGTAATAAATTCTAATGGTGATAACAATGGTCTCATCACTGGTTATTATGAACCACTGTTAAAAGGCAGCCGTAAATTATCAAAGCGTTACCGTTTTCCTCTTTATACTGTGCCTAAAGATTTGCTTATTGTAGACTTGGGCAAGTTATATCCACAGCTAAAGAGTGCACGGATTAGAGGTCGATTGGAAGGACAAAGAATAGTCCCTTATTATAGTCGTGCAGAGATAGAAGCTGACCCGTCTCCTTTAAAGGGATATGAATTGTTGTGGGTTGATGATGCTGTCGAGCTATTTTTTCTACAAATTCAGGGATCAGGTCGGATAGAAACTGATAGTGGTGAGATTGTGCGGGTGGGATATCATAATCAAAATGGCTATTCTTATAAGTCAATTGGAAAATTACTAGTTAAACGTGGGGAATTACCCCTTAATAAGGCTTCTATGGCAGGGATTAAAGAATGGGGCTTAAAGAATCCTGGGAAATTAAAAGAATTATTACATCAAAACCCAAGCTACGTTTTTTTCCGTGAATTACCTACTAATGTATTTGGCCCTATTGGAGCACTTGGGGTTCCTTTAACCGCAGGAAGAAGCCTTGCTATTGATCCCCGCGCAATTCCCCAAGGTGCACCAGTATTTCTCTCAACTACATGGCCTAATAGCAGTAAGAAGCTTAATCGGTTAATGGTGGCACAAGATACAGGAGGTGCTATTAAAGGCGGTGTTCGTGGAGATTTCTTCTGGGGATTCGGTAAAGACGCTGCAAAGAAAGCTGGGAGTATGAGGCAAATTGGGAAGATGTGGGTACTTATGCCAAATGATTATGTACCAAGAATTAGATATAATAAATGATAGTTATTGGATAGATTTATCTAATTCTTGTTCAATCATTTCTGTAGATATCATGCCTGGTACAACCGTACCATTAGCAAAAATTATTGTTGGGGTACTATTAAATCCATAGCTTTTACCAGTTTCAAGGACAGCATCAATTGGTGTGCTACAGTTTTTTCCAGTAGGGGTTTTACCATTTAGCATAAACCCTCTCCAAGATTCTAGTTTGTCATCTGAGCACCAAATTGCCTTAGAAATTTCTTTGGATCCTTCTAGTATTGGGTAAAGTAATGTGTAGATGGTAACATCGTTCACATGAGCCAGTTCTTTTTCTAGACGCTTGCAATAGCCACAATTAGGATCAGAAAAAATAATAATTGTACGCTTACCATTACCTTTAATTTCTTTAATTGCGTATTCTAGCGGAAGAGAGTCAAGATTTACTTGCCGTGACTCATTTATTTCTTGTAAGCGTTCTGTAGTAATATTTTTTTGGGTTTTTAGATTAAACAGATGGCCAGAGAAAAAATAAATTACTTTTTCATCGACATAAAAAAGTTGATTGTCAATTGTAATCTCATATAGTTGTAGGGAAGGTATTTTTTTTAAGACTTTAATCTCTTTAGTGGGGAAATAAATATCAAGAGATTTTTTTACTGATGTTATATCTGCATATGCTATGCTGGAATATATATATATTAGAAAGGAGAAAAGAAATAATTTATTTCGATTAATGTGCATTTGGATTTTGAAAACGTTATTAATGAATATTAATTATTTTGATGCTTTAATTTAGTGCATTCTGCATTAGTCTTTTTTTTAACAGCGGAAGCTGATTAGTGATTATTAGGCCTAAATTTCTTAGACGGGATATTGTTAAGTTTTTACTATTAAATAACTTCTGTAGGCTATCTGTAGTAAGCTCCATAGTCAGAATATCTTCTTTTCGTGCCCGTTCATACTGGCGTAGCAGCATATAATCCCCACAATCTGCTTGTCCTCCTCGATCAATAATAGTGGTAACTAATTTACGCACATCACGTAAACCAAGATTTACTCCTTGTCCAGCAAGTGGGTGGATACCGTGAGCTGCATCTCCTATGAGGGCAAGACGTGGCTTTACTAAGCTCTTTACATGTACAGAATGTAGTGGAAATGAAACAGGACTAGTAATGAGTTGCAATTTACCCAAAGTATTGTTTGATGCCTCCTCAACCTGCCGGCAGAGATCTTTCTCAGATAGATTAGATAGGTGGTTAGCTTGATCCTTATTAGCTGACCACACCATAGATATTGATTTGTCAGGTAAAGGCAATAAAGCTAAAATACCATCACGGCGAAACCATTGACGTGCGATATTTTGATGAGATAGGTCCGAATTAAAATTAGCTACCATGGCACTTTGTTGATATGAGTGTTGTGATACTTCAATTTCTGCTTTATTACGAACCCAAGAATTTACACCATCTGCACCAATAACTAGAGCGGTTTGTAATGATTCCCCATCTGAAAGATGAATATTAGCCTGAGTTTTATTCCATTCTATAGAGGTGCATTGCATAGGACAAAAAATCTCTATATTTGCACCTTGCTTTTTAAGCTCATTCCATGCTGCTGCTTGTAGTTGTCGGTTCTCGACTATAAATGCCAGTTCTGTTATACCAACATCATAGGCATTGAAATCTAGGTGTGCAGAATTATCATCACCAAATATCTCCATGTCATATACAGGAGTAATTCGGCTTTTATTAATTGCGGACCAAATCTTTATGTCCTCTAAAAATGAGACACTACCAGGGCTTATTGCATAGATTCTATTGTCCCAGCTTTTATCATTAGGGATAGTAGGGGGGGGGCGTGATTCGATTAATGCTATATTTAGGTCACACTTTTTAAGTGATAGGGCCAAGCTTGAGCCAACGATTCCACCCCCAATGATTACAACATCAAATTTCATAAATAGATTATACAGGTGCTTAGTATTTGTTGCGATAAAGCAAGAATGATTTAATAGCAAGATTAAGTATATATCTTCTATTAAGGCATTATAATTGAATTATATTTAATATTTGCATCATCTAAATGTGTATGTAGTAACGGTGCCAAATAGGCTTATTTCAGGTTACAATTATAATATCTTAACGACATTCTATATAACCTTAGGCTGTTTTTAGTGCATGTGGCTTCAAGTGGCGAATTAGCTCAGTGGTTAGAGCAGCGGAATCATAATCCGTTGGTCCGGGGTTCAAATCCCTGATTCGCCACCATTTATTCTGGTCTTCTTGAATCAAAATTTTTTGATTATGTTGAAATTGAGTGTCATTCTTTGTAGTCATAAAATTTTTGATAACAGCTAAAGGGTATCTTAAATTTTTTCGGGCTTACTATAAATGAAGCAGCTATAGTATATAATTTCTTAGAAAAATTATTTGGATAGAATTACAATTACGAGTGATTAAAATAATAGTACTATATATTCTTCTAATATCTGGTTGTGGAACACTCACAGGCTACAATTTTATAGCTGAGTCTTATCATGGAATACCAGAATCAGAATTAATTAGAACATGGGGAATCCCATCTAAAATTTATGAATCTGGGGATAGTAGATTCTTAATTTACTCTAAATTAGATACAGCTATGTTTGGATTGATAGAAGAAAGAATCACCTGTAAAACAACGTTTGAAATTAAGAATAAAACTGTAACATCTTCTAATTTTGAAGGTAGTCAATGCTGGGGAAAAGAGAAATATGATTCAAGTTATAGAAAATTTAATCCTCCATATTAAGGTTCTAAATCTCCCTGTATTTTCTTTATTTTCCACATGCTATTTTCCAGGAAGCTTTCCTAATATCTAGTTTTATATTTCTCCATTTAGCATTAGGAGTTTCAGATGAACGTACAATTCTGCCAGTGCCCATATAATCATTATACCATGCAATAAACAGTGCTCTACTCTTATGCTCTTTGCAGTCATATTCGTGTATTGCTTTAATTGTAAAAGATTTTTCTCCCAGTTTAATATTTTTTATATTTTTTGAAATATTAGTGAGACTCCACATTTTTACTAGATTACCAGATGACTGGATAGTAGCAGAATCGATATATTCATTAGATTCTTTTCCGGCCTGCACAAGCACCCATTCTGCTAATGTATTACTGCTAAACATTATAAAAAATAGAGCTACTAATAACTTTTTCATATTACTTTTAACTTTATTTTCTCTTAAGGGATAATTGGCAGCCTTTCGGCTGCCAATTGTATCGAAGGAAGCTACTCTTATATATTAATTAAATGGCACAGGTCTCGGTGTTTTATTGCTAGAAGGTGGTAGGATAGGCAATTTAAAGCTAGGCTGCTCTCCTGTTAATGTTTTTAAGAATGCTACGATCTTAGAATTTTCTTCAGTACTAAAATCAATCCCAAGCTGTAATCGGCCCATTTTATCCACTGCCTCTTCTAAGGTAGCTACTGCGCCATCATGAAAATAGGGATAAGTTAGTTCAATATTACGGAGAGTCGGAACCTTGAATACAAAACGATCTGTTTCTCTGCCTGTTACACCTTTACGCCCTTCTGCCTTACTTTCTGTTTTGTATGAGGCGACAACTCCTAATTTTTGGAAAGAGGCTCCACCAACAGCCGAACCATAGTGGCAGGATACGCAGCCACTTTCCTTAAATAATTTATAACCTGCTAGCTCGGTTTGGGACATAATTTTTTTGTCACCTTTAAGCCACTTATCAAATCTAGAATTAGGTGTGACTAAAGTTTCTTCAAATGCTGCAATAGCATCTGTTACCATATCAATAGAGGCTTGGTTTGAACCAAATATTTTCTTAAAAAGGTTGCGGTATTGTGGTATTGAATTTAAAACATCTATTGCTAGTTTATGAGTAAATGCCATTTCACCAGGATTGGCAATTGGGCCGCCTGCTTGTGCTTTTAAGTCTTTAGCACGGCCATCCCAGAACTGAGCTAGATTCATACTAGAATTTAGCACTGTTGGTGCATTAATAGGACCTTGCTGCCATTTGTGCCCAATAGAAGTTCTAATGTTGTCTGTACCACCCATACTTAGATTATGGCAAGAATTACAGGAAATCCATCCAGATTTAGATAATCTTGGGTCAAAAAATAGCATTTTCCCTAGCTCAACCATTTCTAAATTTTCTGGTGTAGGTTCTTTAATTGGTTGAATAGGTTCTTCTGCGAATAAAATAGAAGAAAATAAAAGGCCAAATGATAATAAAGCCGCATTTCCTATATATAATATATTCCTATTAATATTGCCAACAAACATCATGCTTAAGCCTCCCCCTTAGGTTATTTTCAACAATTATTTTTAATCTAAAGCGTATATTTTTTAAGTTTTAGTTAAAATTAAACTAGGTAAATTAATTTAGTAAATTTAGTCTTTACTCAACTAGCTGCTATTAAACTAGCCGGTGATTTTATCATAAGTTAGTATAAATTTTGAGTTTGTTTATTTGATATTAAATAACCTATATTTAGGGCTTATTTTCTAGCTGTTTTGTTACAGTATTAAAGTGAATATTTTATTGGGTTTTTATGACTTCTTCTTAATCAATAATTAGGAATGATTATAGCTGGCATAGCTATCATAGAATGAGTTTGAATCTCTATACAGTACTTTATTAATTAAATTCTATATTAGTGTAATTATTTTTGTTTTTGGTTATATGCTAATATGATAAATAGTAATTTCGGGACTAGATATAATTTGAATTACATGTAATTTCCATCTGCAAAGAATAACGTGTCACTTAGAAAATAAAATATGATAGAATTATAGGTTCCCGATTATTTTTTGTTATAGGCAATTTAGTAGGGTAGGTTTTTGTCTATTTTTAAGTTGTCTGGATGCAATCAAGATTGGTATATATTTGCTGGTTAACACAATATTAAGAGTTATTTAATATTACTGCTGCACATCTGTATCAAAACCAGAATTTATAAAATGGAGTTCAGTATGATAATTATGTTGTATGTCTATCGGTGCAGCAGCAAAATTTAAAACCTTATCTATTTAAATTGTTTTAGTGATGAACTTATGGATGAAATTCTACAGTATTTAAAAAAACATGGTGAGAAGCTTGATATGGAAATTGCTTCGGCTACAGGCATTTCACTCGCTAATGTTCGTATACATTTGGAAGAGCTTGCTACTAAGGGAGAGATTATGACATGCCATTTAATTAGGCATGAGAAGGGGAAGACAATTGAAGGGACTAGTTGTCGGATAGCTGGATATATTCCTCCTGCAGCACCTGGCAGAAAATCAAAAGCACAATTGATGGGTGCCACTGATAAGAATTAAGTAGTTATATAGAATCTTTTTTGGGGTTAATGTAGTTAAATTAGGATTGCTTACTAGCTCAAATTACTAGTCTTTCTATATAAACCGCCCTTCTCAAATTTAAATTTATAAAGTTAGTATTAATTAGATTGCATTCTGTGCATTTTATCCGTGTTTTATCTATCCTTGAAATATAGATTCCCGCCAGTATAGTCTGTAGAGCAGATTATTTATATAAGGTAATTCAATTATAATTTTTATCTAAATTGAATTATAAAATAGTTGTTTATAGTTGATTAAATACAGCTTAAAGCTAGGTATCATGCAGATTTTCGGCTTAGTAATCCACATTTATTACTTTAATTTCATAAACATCTGGCGCAAACCCGCGCTGGTCTTAAGTGTTACTTTAAGTCATTGTTTTATAACATATAATTATTGGTTTAAAATTTAATCTAATTAAGAAATATCCTTATAGAATGGCACCTTAAACGCTTTAATCTTATATTATCCACAAACTTATCCACAGTTACTGTGGACAAGGGAATCGAGCAATTATTATCTTGAATAGTTAGGGTAAATTTTTTATGAAACTATATAAAAAAAGATTTCACACTGTTTTCATAGGCTTGATGCGAGATCACTTTTTCTAATAATAAAACCTGTTAGGATTTGCATAGATTCAAGTGATTTTGTAATGATAAAGAAGATTGGTATTAAAGAAATTTTTAGATGTGTTATTAGTCACTATCCTAGCAAGGTACTAAGTATTGATTTAATCTGCTTTATTTCCTCCAAGAATAACAAAATATAGTATTTGTTACCCTTATTTGTTCCCTATTGCTCTTTAAATGAGCGTAAATTCTCATATAATATAGCTAGCGTATTTTATTCGGTTAGTCGAAAAAAACTATTTCCAAGGAGGCTCTTTTAGTTTTAAGAAAAAATATTGTATTTTCTTAGTTAGAGGGTTATACTATATGCAACTATGTTGCAAAATAAATCAAAATGCTAGCTAATTTTTATGACCAGGCGGAAGAGATGATCTCCCAAATCGGAGAACGAGTCACTTCCAGAAGAGTTCTTATTCTTAGTATTCTGCTTGCCGAGAAGCAGGCTATTTCCCATAGTGAAATTGAAGAACATATAACTGATGATAAAAAACTTAACCGCGTTACGCTTTATCGAATCCTTGAATGGTTAAATAAGAATGGGTTGATTCATAAAATAGTAAGTGGTGATCGAAAGTGGCGTTTTCGTGTCAATATCTATAGTGGTCTACATAAGCATGCCCATTTTAAATGCTTAAGATGTTTAACAGTTATATGTCTAAATAATGTAAAAGCTGAATATAACTTGCCTTTGCCAGAAGGTTATCAGTCTCAGGAAATGGATCTGACTATAAGAGGTCTTTGTGCAGTATGTTCCTAAATAATAGTTAATTCTCATAGAATTGTAATGTTAATACGAAAATTCCTTTATTTTGCTTTGGCGATAACGATCGTGTCAGTGCCAGTTTTCCAGGCAGCACATGCGCTAACTCATGTTTCTGATATTGATACAATTAGTTATATTCAGGTTGATAATGACCATCAAGAAGATGATGATTTTGATCAAATATGCTTAGATTGCCTTGCGTTAACGGCGTTTACTATTGTTGCTGCAATTTTTAACTATTTCTTAATCAATCTTATTAGGCAGGGTGTTTTATGTAAATTAAGACATATGCCTATCCATGTTCATTTCTTTTCAAAATATCATAAACGAGCACCCCCGCTAGTATAGTTTCTGACGATTTCTCTTAGTTATTCTTTATCTATATCTATTTATTGTAATAGATTATTAAAGCCAGTTTATAAATTTGGGGGTGTTAAATGTCGCAAAGGAAAAAAAGCATTTTTAATTTAAATGCAACATTGTTGCTATTAGTCCATTGTTTCTCATTTATGAGGACTAAATATTGCATTTGGTGTAATGCAGGGTCTGTTTTGGTAATTTTAAAAAACTTAGCTGCTTTAGTTTTAGTTTTATTCTGTATGAAACTAAGTATTCAAAACGTACAAGCTGATGATAAGCATCCTCATAAACAAATAGAATTACCAGCAGTTACAGTACTAGCTAGCCCATTTGAGAGTCATACTGAATTAAATATGGCTCAGCCAGTTACTATATTAAAAGGTGATCGATTACTACACAAACAAGAATCACAACTAGGAGATACTCTATCAGGAGAGCTTGGTGTTGCTTCCAGTTCTTTTGGGCCTGGAGCAGGTCGACCGATTATTAGGGGATTAGATGGTCCACGAATTCAAATCTTGGATAATGGTATAGATACGCTGGATGTGTCATCTCTCAGTGCAGACCATGCTGTTACAATTGAATCGATTAATGCTTCAAGAATAGAAATTCTACGCGGCCCCTCAACACTCATGTATGGTGGGGGTGCAATAGGTGGCATAGTGAATGTAGTTACTAACAAGATTCCTAGGAAGATATTTAAGAAATCAACTGGTAGTTTTGAAGGGCGTGGAAATACATCTACACAAGAGAAATCAGGATTCTTTGATATAAGTAGGAGTATCGGTAATCATATATCATTAAATGCTAGTGGTTTTAGGAGAAAAACTAATGATTACGGTATTCCTGGAAGGCAAAATAGAAATGAACCAGACCATGGTAAAAAAGGGGTTGTCAAAAATAGTGGGATAGATACTGGAGGAGGGTCCATTGGCGCATCAATTATAGGTTCAAGAGGATATATAGGGGGATCACTCTCACGAACGGAAAGTAAATATGGGGTTCCTAGTGAAGAAGCACCAACGATTGATCTTGTAAAGAATCGTTATGATATAGCTGGAGAATTAGCTCGCCCTGTTATTGGTTTTGAAAAAATGAGAGTGAAGATGGGATACAGTGATTATCGGCATACAGAATTTGAAAGTACAGGTGAGGCAGGATCAGTTTTTGCTAATCAGGGAATTGATAGTCGAGTCGAACTTATACATAGACCAGTAAAAGGTTGGAAAGGTGTAGTTGGCGTTCAAGTTAAAGATCGTGATTTTTCTGCAGTAGGAGAAGAAACGATTGTACCAAAAACAAATTCAAGGAATACCAGTGTTTTTCTGATTGAAGAGCGACATTGGAATAATTTCCATCTTGATGTGGGTGCGCGTTATGAGCATGCATCAGTAGATCCAAAGTCTGCTGACAATTCTCGTAAGTACGACCTTTATGGCGTATCGATTGGTGGGAAATGGCAACCTATAGATGGATATAGTATTGGGCTCTCTGGAACTAGAGGGCAGCGTGCACCGGAAACAGAAGAGCTCTATTCAAATGGCGCGCACCATGCCACAGAAACGTTCCAAACTGGCGACAGTACACTTAAAAAAGAAACCTCAAATAATCTTGATCTTTCATTAAGTAAAAACTCAGGGGCGATAAGGTGGAAGGGAAATTTCTTTTATAATTATTTTGAGAACTATATTTACTATGCTAATACGGATGCTGATAGCAATGGTATCGCAGACCGTGTTGATGAAGAGGGTGCTGTAGACCCAGATGGGGAACTTCTAGTTCAGAACATTGCTCAGAAAGGTGCAACTTTTTATGGAGTAGAAGCAGAAATAAAGTTTATTTTTAAACCTAAGGTATTAGACTTGCGTCTCTTTACAGATTATGTGCGTGCAAGACTAAATAGTGGAGGCAATATACCCCGTACTACTCCACAAAGGTTCGGGCTCGAATGGAATCATAGATCTGGCCCTTGGAAACTTAATTTAATGACTACTCATATATTAAAACAAAATAAACGTGCAGATTTAGAGACAAGTACTAGTGCGTATACAATGATAAATATATTTGCTGGTTATACTATGAAAATGGATCGATCTACTAAGCTTACAGTTTTTTTACAAGGTAAAAATTTAATGAATGAGGATATACGTATTCATAATTCATATCTAAAAGATTTTGCACCGCGTCCAGGTCGTGCTCTTGTACTAGGGTTTAGAGGGAGTTTTTAATTCTGATATACTTCTAGAGAAATTTATTTAGCTAAATCATTAGAAGTTTTTTTCTTGTTGTTTCTTGATCTACTATAAGGTCTAATAGATTTGGCAATTCTAGTACAAACAAAATTTAAAAATGGTTATTAATTTTAGGTATGACAATAGAATTTTTATTCTATTTTTTCTGGCAATAGGTATTTTATTCTCGTTTCAAGTAGAAGCATCGGTAAGAGAATATTGGATTGCTGCAGAAAAAGTATCTTGGGATTATGCGCCCTCTGCGCAGAATCAGATTGTGCCTGATGAAGGTCTTGGAGTTTGGGGTGGTTCCTTAAAATACAAAAAATATCGTTATATAGGCTATAC
>CEUZ01191102.1_pt1 | contig 11490 bp, 14 predicted proteins | sample 361511 | NCBI WGS metagenome assembly CEUZ01 (sample SAMEA2622822, study PRJEB7988) | marine metagenome | biome: marine biome (ENVO:00000447); feature: surface water layer (ENVO:00002042); material: "saline water (ENVO:00002010), including plankton (ENVO:xxxxxxxx)" | depth 5 m
AAAGAAAGACAAGATCAATTAATATATGAACAAACTAAAGATAGTAGATTAAAAAAAGAACCAACTTCCTCTTTCAAAGTCCCAAGATTTATTTTTGTTGTAATATTATTTTTTATTTTGGGTATTTTTGGATTTAATCAGCTAGTAAAAAATGATCTTTACGGACCTGAGTGTGTTGCGGCAGCAGAGTCTGCAAAGAAATCTAATTTTGCTGAACAATTGAAATTACTACAACAAAATGCTGATACTGTTGATGAAAAGTCATTAGAAGGTGGTAATTTAGGTGGAAATCAGGACTACGGGGATATCTTTGGAGATGAAAATTTATTCAAGGATTTTGGTGGATTCGATACAAAGGAAGATTAATTGGTTTTTGTCATTGTACACAGTATCTCAAAAGCTATCGTTGCTCCAACTAGTGACGTCATGTTATTTAAATCAAAAGGAGGAGATATCTCTACAACATCAGCTCCAACAAAATTAGCTTTATTTAATTGTCTAATAATTAACTGAGCTTCTCTAACACTAAAACCACCTACTTCAGGAGTGCCTGTACCTGGCGCAAAAGTTGGATCAATACCATCGACATCAAAAGTTAAATAAGCTGGAGTATCACCTAAAACATCATTAATAATCTGCATAGATTTTTCAAAACCATTATTATAATATTCATCAATAGTAATGATTGTTACTCCCTGCTCTTGTGCCCACTTCATATCTGCAGGATCATAAAGTGATCCGCGAATACCAAGCATTACATATTTTTTTGGATCAACTAAATTTTCTTCTATTGCTCTTCTAAAAGGAGTTCCATGTGTATATTTATATCCCCCAAAATATGAATCCCAAGTATCAGAATGTGAATCAAATTGAAATAAACCAATTGGTCCATCTTTAGCCAGAGCTCTCAATATCGGAAGAGAGATTAGATGATCTCCTCCTATAGATAATGGGATTGTATCGGTTTTTTTAATATTCATGTAAAATTTTCTTATTCTTTTCAAAGAATCATCTAGGTCAATAGGGTTAACAGGACAATCTCCAATGTCTGCAATATTAAATTTATCATAAGGACTTTTCAGTGAAACAGGGTGATATAATCTTACCAATGATGAAGCATTACGCACTTCTCTTGGTCCATGTCTAGCACCTGGTCGATTAGTAGTGCCTCCATCCCACGGAACACCACAAATGCAATAATCAAGAGAATTTAAATCTTTGATTACAGGCAGTCTAAAAAAAGTTGCTACATCAGCAAATCTTGGAGTTGTCATGCCTTCTGTAGGTTTTATTTTATTTTTCATAAGAAAGTTGAATTATCGATATTAATACATTAATTTGTATAACAGTAAATATCTCATTATATGATACGCAATAAATGCAAGTAGATTACTATTATACCTTAATGTCACCCTGGGCATATTTTGGAGCTCCCAGATTTTACTCTTTACAACAAAAATATAAATTTAAAATTAATCATCTCCCATTAGATATTTTAAAGCTTTTTTCTTTGTCAGGAGGACTGCCATTAGCAAAAAGAGCAGAACAAAGAAAAACTTATCGTATTATGGAATTAAAAAGATGGAAGCATAAATTAAATATGCCAATAAATATTTCTCCAAAATATTTTCCTCCAAGCAATGTTTCAAAAGCTTCTGCAATGATATTATCAATAGAAGATCAGGATAAACAAAATGCATTTAGCTTTTCATGTTTAGAAAATATATGGGTAAATGAAAAGGATATTGGTAATGAAAAAAATTTAATAGATATTTGCAATGACTTGAACATTGATCATGATAAGTTATTAAAAAATATAGATAATAAAATAAATTTATATGAATCCATAGCTATATCAGCAGCACAAAAAAATATTTTTGGATCACCCACATATGTAGTTGATAAAGAAATTTTTTGGGGTCAGGACAGACTAGAATTGCTTGAAGAATTTATTCATAATTAAATGAATTTTTCAAAATTACCAAATAATCTAACTAAACCTAAAGATGATGGAGCTTGTAATCATTTATTAAATAAAAAAATTCCTGAAATTTCTCTTCCAAATCAAAAAGGTAATTTATTAAAATTGAACCGAGATGATACGTTTAGATTAATTATTTATTGTTATCCAATGACTGGAAATCCTAAAAAAACTTTACCTGAAAATTGGAATAATATACCTGGGGCCTCAGGATGTACGCTTCAAAATTGTTCGTTTAGAGATAATTATGAAAAATTTATTAATCTAAATGCTATTCCTATCGGAGTTTCTACGCAAACGGTAGATGAAATTAATGAAATGACAAATAGACTTTTAATTCATTATGATGTTTTAAGTGATGCAAACTTAAGATTTACTAATATTTTAAAATTACCTACTTTTAAAGTTTATGATAAAATTTTTTTAAAGAGACTAACCTTGATTGTTAAGAATTCGGTAATTAAACATTGTTTTTACCCCATCTTTCCACCAGATTTACATTTCCAAGAAGTAATTAAATGGTTAGAAAGGAATTGATGTTTATTAAAAAAATTTTATTTTTTCTGTTTTTATTATTTAGTTTTAGTATCAATGCTGAAATTAGTATAGATCAATGGGAAGATGATACTAAGACTTATAAAGATCTCATTGATGAAGGTTATGAAATTAAAGCATATGACACTAGCACGATTAAATCTGATAGTGGCATCATGTTAATACTATTTGTGACTGTTCTTCAAAAAAATAATCAAGTTTATGAATGTCAAGAATATCAAACACTTGATCAATCTCTTCAAACTTTAGACCTATCTTTTATTTGCAGGAAACTAGTACAACCTTATAATATTGGGGTAGGAACTTAAAATTTTTTATAATTTAATAAAAACCATTGCAATGCAATTAAGGATAATCCATTAATAATTGTATTATTATTAAGCATTTCCTTTATTTCATTTACTGAGTAACATTTAGCTAAAATATCTTCATCCTCTTGAGTTTGACCCGTTATTCTAAAACCTTTAAAAGATTTAACTTCTCCTAGATATAAATGGTAATATGATTCTGAAGCACCTGGAGATGGAAAAAAAGATACTATTTTTTTAACCTTTTTAATTGCACAACCTGTTTCTTCTTTACATTCTCTTCTTGCAGCCTCTATGGGCTTTTCATGTTTATCTACTATTCCTGCAACTATTTCATTAATCATCGGATTTATTTTTTGTTTCAAAATACCCGTTCTAAATTGATTAATTAAAATAATTTTTTTATTTTTTGGATCGTATGGTAGAACAGCTGCTACTTCTGATCCACTAAAAATTTCTCTTTTTAAGATTTTAGTCCATTTACCGTTGTGTTTTTTATGTTTTAAAGTAATTTCATTAAGATTAAAAAAACCTTTGTAAAGATTTCTTTTTTTTATAATTGAATAATTGTTACTCATTTAAATTATTGTTTTGTTTAAATTAATTATAATCTATATACTTTTAATAATATATGTCTAAAGCATTAATTGGCGCAGGTTGTTTTTGGGGGGTAGAAGAATACTTTAGAAATCTCGGAGGTATAAAAAAAACTCAAGTAGGATATTCAGGTGGAAAAACAACTAATCCTACATATCAAGAAGTTTGTGTAGGTGATACAGAACATGCCGAAGTTGTATTGCTTAACTTTGATAACAATATTATTACTTTTAATGAAATTATAAATAATTTTTGGAAGTGTCATGATCCTACTCAACTAAATAGACAGGGTTTTGATATTGGTTCTCAATATAGATCTGTCATATTTTATTATGATATAGAGCAAAAAGAAATTGCTGAAAATTTAAAAAAAGAATTGCAAAAAATTACAACTAAAGAAATCGCTACAGAAATTTCTGAAGCTAAAGAATTTTTTTTAGCTGAAGATTATCATCAATGTTTTATTGCAAAAAAAAAATTGTAAAATAATTTTTCATTATTTATTTTTTTTTAATTATTTTATCATTATAAGTTATCCTTAATATATGATTATTGATTTTTTATATTCATTAATTATTGGTTGGATAATATTATTTATTTTTTGGTTAATTATTATTGGTTTTATTTGGCTCAGAAAACCACCAAATTCAATATTAACTAAACAAATTACTATTAGATCAATTTCTTTCTTTATTATTGTATTATTGATAATGCTTGTTTTTCTATTAGCCGATTCGTTTTAGTAGTTATAAAATGAGATAAGAAACAACTATATATAGTGTATGCTTATTTTTTAATACTAACATATTGATAATTAGGCATAATTATCAATTGAGCCTTGATAATAAATAATATGCAACATATAACTAAATACAACAATATTGAATAATTTCATATTTTTTAGGATTTAATAAAACAAGGATAGATTTATGTCGATTATCGGTGATTATTTTAAGCAGCACAAAGTTACACACACTTTTGATAGCTGTCAGTGGCCAATAGGTGATCCGCAAGAAAAGGATTTCCATTTTTGTGCAGCTGATACTGTTTCAGGTAAACCCTATTGTCAAGAGCACTGTGATATTGCTTATATTGATGAAAAAGAATTAAAAAAAGAAAAAGAAGCGCAAAAGCAAAAAAGAATTGCAGCTTAGTAATTTTTCAAGGATTTAAAAAAGCTACATTATCTGTAGCTTTTTTTTACTTTTATTTTCAATTATATTTTTTTTTTATGATATATTATTATTGAGACAAAATGCTTTATTCAATTTTAAAAAAAATACCTTTTAAGGGTAAAATTGAAATAGTTGATTCAAATAATAAAGTTCATACTTTTGGATCAGGCTCACCTTATTCAAGAATACGTTTTGCAAATAAGTCTATTGAAAGAAAAATTTTTTTTAATCCAAGCCTATACATTGGAGAAGGTTATATGGATGGAGAAGTTATTATTGAAAAAGGAACGATAGAAGATTTATTAAACATAATTACTGCATGTTACGACGATTTTGTTGTGAACAATTTTTTCTTTAGAATTTATGAAAATATATCAAGTTTTTTAAAACCATTGCATCAAATAAATAAAGTTTTCCAATCAAAAAAAAATGTTGCACATCATTATGATATTAATGAAAATTTATATAAATTATTTTTAGATAAAGATATGCAATATTCTTGTGCATATTTTCACAATGACAATATGACTTTAGAGCAAGCTCAATATGATAAAAAAAAACATATAATCAATAAGCTGAGAATTGAAGAAGGCATGAGGGTACTAGATATCGGTTGTGGTTGGGGTGGACTAGCTTTGCAAATTGCTAAAGAGACTGGCGCTTACGTAAAAGGAATTACTTTGTCAGAGAATCAATTTTCCACTGCCCAAAAAAGAGCTCAAGAAGAAGGTTTAAGTGATAAAGTAGAGTTTGCATTACAAGATTATAGGCAAGAAGAAAATACATATGACAGAATAGTTTCAGTAGGCATGTTTGAACATGTTGGCGTTAAGTACTTCCCAAGTTTTTTTTCAAAAACATACGACATTTTGAAAGAATCAGGAATATTTTTGCTTCACACAATTGGGCAAAAAGGTCAACCAACTGCAACAAGCCCATGGATTAGAAAATATATATTTCCAGGAGGATATATTCCTTCGATGTCAGAAATAATTAATGTTTGCGAAAAACAAAAAATAATTATTAGCGATATAGAAATATTACGCCTTCACTATGCTCATACTTTAACAAGATGGTATAGAAATACACTTGAACACAAGGAAAAAATCATCAAAATGTTTGATGAACGTTTTTTTCGTATGTGGGAATTTTATCTTTTAGCCAGTAAATATTCTTTTATAAATATGGGCAATGTAGTTTTCCAAGTGCAAATAGCTAAAAATATCAACAACTTACCACCTACTAGAAACTATATTTATAACTAAATTAGTATTTTTGTCACAATTATGCTTTAATTTAATTTAATTATCTTACTTACTTAATTTGATATATCTCTAATAATTAGGTAGAGTAGATATTTGCGGGGGAAGAATGCAAGGTTCATTGAATCAATACTTATTAAGGGTTTTGATATTTATTTTTTTAGTATTAGTTATCGTTATTTTTGTTTATCCTGTATTACAATCTGCCTTTCTTTCAAATATTTATATTAACTCTATCATTATTCTTTCCTTAATTTTTGGCTTAAGTTTTTGTATTTACAATTTGCAAGTAATGCAAAACCAATACTCAGCCTTGGCTGCCTTCAATATTCATAAAACACCAGAAATATTTATGAATAAGCAAGCTCCAATTAAAAACTTAATTCATGAATTACATGAAGCAGAAGGCAATTATACTTTTAGGTCTTCAAAGGTTGATAAAATATTAGAAAATATTGACATGTCGTTAAATAGTATACGCGAAACTTCTAGATATTTAGTTGGACTTTTAGTTTTTTTAGGACTTCTTGGAACATTTTGGGGGCTATTAAAAACAATTGGTTCAGTTGGAAGTGTCATAGGAGGACTGGGTATAGATGACACAAATGTTGCAGGTTTTTTTAATAGTTTAAAAGATGGATTAAATGCACCTCTTCAAGGCATGAGTATTGCTTTTAGCAGTTCCTTACTTGGTTTAGCTGGTTCACTTATTTTAGGTTTTGTAGATTTACAATTAGGACAAGCCCAAACTAGATTTTCACAGTTTGCAGAAAAAATAATTTTAAGCAATAGCTCTCCTGATTTTAGCAAGCTAGACTCATCAAATGAAAAAAATACAATTAATGCAATTCAGAGAATTTATGATAACCTTGATAACTTAGTTTTTGTTTTAAAAGAAAATTCTGAAAGTCAGAAACAAATTTTTTCATACATTAAAGCCTTATCAGAACAACTAAATCGAATTAATACAAATTCGAAAGAACAAGATAAAAAACTTTCAAATTTTTTATCTACGCAACTTAATACTCAATCAAGTATTTCACAATTAATTTCACAGTTAACAAAAGAAGGATTGATTGATTCATCTACCAAAAAAAATTTAATAAATTTGGACAAAGGAATTCAAAAATTGATTATTCTAAATGAAAAAAATAACCAGTCTAATCAAGAGGTTGTGCTTGATGCTAAGACAAAAAAATTCTTTGAAAATATTCATAAAAATCTTCAGGTCTTAGTATCTAAGTCAAAAAAATAATATGGCATCACGCTCCATAAGAAACCGGCTTTATGAATCTTCTAATATTTGGCCCGGGTTTGTAGATGTTTTAGCTACTTTATTAATTGTAATTATATTTGTTTTAATGGTTTTTACAGTATCTCAAATTTATTTAAGTGATGCAATATCAGGTAGAGATAAAGCTTTAGAAGATTTAAAATTGCAGATTAACGAGTTATCCAAAATTTTAGTTTTAGAAAGCAAGGAAAAAGAGCGAGCATTAACTGATTTGTCAAAAACTGAATCTGAATTAAAATCTGAACAGGAATTAACGCAATCTTTAGAAACTGAAATAGCTCAAGATAAATCAACTATTACTAGACAAGAGTTAAACATCTCTCTCCTTTCAGTGCAAATAGATCAATTGTTAAATGAATTAAAAATTGTTGCAAAAGCATTAGAAACTTATGAGGGGATGGATCTCGCGTCCATAGATACACAAGGATTAGGAGAAAGAATCAATAGAGCTTTAGCAACTAGAATAGAACAATTAAACACAATGAACGATAAATTATTATTATCGCAACAAGAAACACAAGAACAATTAAATATTGTAAAAGGTTTAAATGAAAATTTGATGGCAATAAATGAAAGCTTAGGATTAGAAGACGCTGATTTAATTCAACAACTCGAAGCGATTAGAAATACAAATACTGAATTAGCTCTAACCAATCAAGAATTAATTTTAGCAAATAATAATCTAAAAGCTATTAATGAATCTCTGGGCTTAGAAGATGCCGGATTGATTGAACAACTAGATGCAATAAGAAATAAAAATAATGAATTAGCACAATTAAATAATAAACTTATTTTAAATGAAGAAGAACTTCAAAAGCAAATACAACAATATCAAGAATTAACAGAGGAATTGATAACCCTTAATGAAAGTTTGGATCTTAAGGATAAAACTTTATTAGAACAACTTGATCTTATTAAAAACAAGAATACTGAATTAGCAAAATTAAATGAAAATTTAATTCAAAAAGACACTACTATTTTTGACTTACGAGGGAAGATACTTGAATTAAATAATATTTTATCTCTTGGTGAAGAAACACAATTATCACAGCAAGCAGAAATTAAGACTTTAAGTCAAAAAATATCAATATTAGAATCTGAAAAAGCTGGAAGTATTGATAAACAAACAGATATTGAAAATTTAGAATTAAAAATAGCAAGTTTAGAAAAGGAGAATCAAGCTATTATAGAAAATTCTAACCAAGATATATTAGAGGCTCAATTGAAAGCAAGTTCAACTTTAGATCAAGTTAAATTTTTATCTAATGAAATTGAAATTTTGAAAAATGAAATTAATATATTGAATGCTGCACTTGAATCAAGTGAACAAAATGTTCTAACAAAAGAACTTAAAATTGAAGTTTTAGGTGAAAGACTTAACAAAGCTTTAACTTCTAAAGTATTTGAATTACAAAAATATAGGTCGGAATTTTTCGGTCGTTTACAAGCTTTATTGGGGGAGCGAAAAGATATTAAAATTGTTGGGGATAGATTCATTTTTGAATCGGAATTATTATTTGATTCTGGTTCTGCTACTTTACAAACTGAAGGTAAAAACAAGTTAAAACAAATAGGTTTAACATTAAAAGAGACCACTATTACAATTCCTAATGATATTGATTGGATCATTCAAGTTGAAGGGCATACTGATAAGAATCCTATAAATACTTCTCAATTTCCATCTAATTGGGAACTTTCTACAGCAAGGGCTAATACTGTTTTAAAATTGCTTCTTGAGCTCGGTTTTGAACCTAAACGCTTATCTGCTGCAGGTTATGGAGAATTTTATCCAATTTCAGAAGGTGAATCTCTTTTAGATTTTCAACAAAATAGAAGAATTGAATTAAAATTAACATCGAGATAATTGTCATAAATTGAACACAAAAATGATTATTAAATTATTCATGAATATAAAATTTATCATTTTTTCATTGATTTTTTTAATTTCTTTTCAGCTAAATGCAGCATGTGAAGATCAACCTTCAAATGAAGTTGATTGGACAAATTGTAATTTTGTTGAAGAGGTTGATTTATCCGGAGTCACTCTCTCTGCGGCAAAAATGACAGGCGTTAATCTAGCTCTTGTTAATCTCGAAAAGTCACAAATAAATAATGCAGACATGTCTTATGGAAATTTTATTTTTGGAAATTTTAATAATTCAAATTTATTTTCTTCAATTATGCAATACGCAAATTGCAATAATGCTAATTTTGATAATGCCAATTTAGCAAAAGTTAATTTTGAAGGCGCTAATTTATTTATGGCATCATTTAAAGGGGCAAACTTATTTGAAGTTAATTTAACTGGCGCAAATATTACCAATGCTATTTTTGAGGAAGCAAATTTATCACATGCCATTTGGGTTGATGGAAAAAAATGTGCTTTAGGTTCTGTTGGTAAATGCGATTAATTGTTATTTTTTTTTTTTTAACCGGTTGTACACTTAGTTCAGTAAATAAAATAAGCAATTCCAATGAAAATAAAGCTTCAGTTACCTATTCTGGAGAAAGTAGTAATAGTATCACTATAAATAATTAGTTTACTTTTAATATATTTATTATACTGCATTTTTCTAATAAATATTCTCTAATTATAAGAATGATAAAATGCCATCTTCGAACTTATATCTCAAAGGTTTTTTTCTAGTTTTTTTTGCTGGATTATTTTGGAGTTTTGGAGCTCCTACTGTTCGCTATATGATCAATGGTCATGATTTTGTTTTTCATTATTTGTTTTATAGAGGATTATCAATTGCTATTATTTTGATTTTGTACTTAATTTTCACAGAAGGTTTTTTATTTTATAAAAATTTTTTTAAAATTGGAATATCTGGAGTGTTAGGTGGAATCTTTCTAAGCACCGCATTTATTGGTTTTATTTTTTCAATTACTATGACTACAGCTGCAGTAACATTATTTATGTTAGCAACTATGCCTTTTATAGCAGCTATACTTGGATTTATTATTTTAGGAGAAAAGTTAAAAATTGTTACTTTATTTACAATGGTTATAGCTTTCGTAGGAGTTGTAATAATGGTTTATAATGATTCAATTGGAGGAAGTATCTTGGGGGCTCTAATTGGATTTATTTCAGCAACAGGTTTTGCCTGTTATACAATTACAATACGTTGGAAACCGGAAACTCCAAAGTTTACAACTGTTGTACTTGCTGGTATTTTCTGCTCAATTTTTTCTTTTGTTGTATTAGGTGCATCAGCAGAACCTTTAAAACAAATGCCAAATATTAATTCATACCTAAGCATTTTACACGGCATCTTAGTTGCTTGTGGTTTAATTCTATATAGCATGGGTGCAAGGTACTTGCCTTCTGCTGAACTAACCTTGCTATCTTTGATGGAGGTGGTGGGAGGTGTTTTATGGGTATGGATTCCTATATTTGGTATTAATGAAGTTCCAAGTTTTACCATTATTATTGGTGGATCTATTATTACTATTGCAGTATTAATTCACGGTTTTGCTGCAAGTAGAAAAAGAGAGCCTGTAACCTTATAATTATAACTTATTTACTGAAAATTTTTAAGAAAAAGTAGACTAATTGATAATTTTAAAAAATTTAATTATCAAAAAATATAAAATATTATTTTTTTTGTGAATTAGCTTGTTTTTATTAATTTTTTTAATTTTTTTTATTAATAATGTTATTAAGTAAATAATATGGATAATTTTCTAGAATCAATAATATCAAGAGACCCCGCGGCTAAATCTAAAATTAGTGTTTTATTAACCTACCCTGGAGTAAAAGCAGTATTTTTACATAATATTGCTAATAAATTGTGGAAAATGAACCTTAATTTGCTTGCTAGAATTGTTTCACAGACAAGTCGTTTTTTTACAGGTATTGAAATTCATCCTGCAGCTAAAATTGGCAGAAATCTATTTATTGATCATGGTATGGGTGTGGTCATAGGAGAAACATCTGAGATAGGAGATAATGTAACTCTATACCATGCAGTTACTCTAGGAGGCGTCTCACCAAGCATTGATAGCGCTAATCAAAGATCATTAAAACGTCATCCTACTCTTAAAAATGATGTAGTTGTGGGTTCAGGTGCACAAATTTTAGGGCCAATTAGTGTGGGTGAAAATGCTAAAGTAGGAGCTAACGCTGTTGTTACAAAAGACGTACCTAAGGATGCTGTTATGGTAGGTATTCCAGCAAAAAATATTAACAAGGATGAGTCAATTAAAGATGAAAAATTTAGACCTTACGGTGTTAAAGTAGATTAATTATTTATGAAAAATACTTATAGTAATGTTTTAGAAAGTATAGGCAATACACCTTTAATAAAATTGCAAG
>CEUZ01075110.1_pt1 | contig 11473 bp, 10 predicted proteins | sample 361511 | NCBI WGS metagenome assembly CEUZ01 (sample SAMEA2622822, study PRJEB7988) | marine metagenome | biome: marine biome (ENVO:00000447); feature: surface water layer (ENVO:00002042); material: "saline water (ENVO:00002010), including plankton (ENVO:xxxxxxxx)" | depth 5 m
TTATATTTTTTTTTTAATATTTTAGCCCCATTTAATGAGGCTTTTTTTGTGTTAAAGAAAGCAATTATACAAGACCCAGAACCTGTCATTTTTACAAAAGATACTTTAGGCAATGTTTTCATTGTTTCTTTTATTCTTTTCAAAACTGGATATTTTTTAAAAGCAACAATTTCTAAATCATTATTTAAATTTGATAATTTTTTAATACTAAAATTCGCATGGTTTTTTTTTAAAAGTGGTTTAGAATATTTCTTTACTTTTTTGTAAAGCATTTTAGTTGAACATCCAAAATTTGGTTTAAGCATCAAAGTATATAATTTTAATTTAGATTTAGATCTTATTAACTTCCCATCTCCTAGCAAAATAGAATTTTTTTTCTTAATTCCTAAAATTACATCTGATCCAATTTCGTTACATATATCTAGTAATTGATTTTGAGTTAGTTTTTTTTTATTTTTAGATAAGAAGTAATTTAATACTGAGGATGCATTCATAGATCCCCCTCCAAGCCCAGCCTCTATTGGTATATTTTTTTTTATTCTAATTTTGTATTTTTTATTATTTAAAAGATTTTTTTTATCTAAAATACTTAGAAGTTTTGTAACTGTATTTTTTTTATATATTTTTTTTGAAAATTTCCCATCAAAAACTACTTTATGGTTTTTTTGATTTATATTTTTAATTTTTATACGATCATTTAAATCAATAAAGGAAACTAAAGTTTCAATACGATGAAAATTTTTATTATATTTTCCCAGAACTCCTAAAGATAAGTTTATTTTTGCAAAGGATTTTATTGTATCCTCTCTCATAATCTATGTTTTTTCTAAACCTTTTAATAATTTTCTTTTTATTTTTTTTCGTAATTCTTGATCAGTCTCTTCTAAGTTATATGCATTTTTCCAAAAATATTTAGCTTGAATTTTTCGATTAAGTTTCCAAAGTATATCTCCATAATGATCATTCACTATTGGATCGTCGGGCATAATTTTTACCGCTTGAAGAATATATTTTTCTGCATTTTCATAATCTCCTGTTAAATAATATGCCCATCCAACAGAATCAATTATATAAGGATCATTTTTTCTTTGCTTATAAGCAATCAATAACATATCCATGGATTCATTAATTTTATAGTCACGTTCCAACCAACTATAAGCAAGATAGTTTAGAACATATGGCTCATTAGGATTTATCTGAAGTGATAATAATAAATCCTTATCAGAATTTTTGTGGTCTTTAATTCTTTCATAGGCACCTCCTCTTTTATAAAGTATGTCTGCGTATTCTTTTGAATCTTTATTAAGCATTGTCAGCACAATTGTATAATAATTGATAGCCTTTTCGTACTCTTTGGATCTCTTATAAATGTTAGCCATATCATAAATTATTTTTTTTGAAGGATTTTTATATTCCTTAAATTTATTTTCAATAAATCCTAAAGCTTTAATATCATCTTCTTTAGAAGCTATTATTTGAGTAAGTTTTTTTATTTTATACCAAAAATAAATTTCATCCTCTTCATTAAAACTTTTTAAAATTTGTTTAAGTCTTTTGTGATTATCAACCAAGTAATAATTTTCTGCAAGTAGAGATAAATTAAAATAAAATTTTGGATTTAAATAATTTGATATATTTAAATAAAAGTTCGATTTTTCATAAAGATCGTCAGATGAGTATAAATTTGAAATAAGAAAGAAAAATTCTGATAAAATATCATTTTCATTTTTACAAGAAAAATATTTTTCAAATTTTAAATAATCAGAATTATCAATCCACATTTTTGATTGAGCAATTAATAAGCTACTACTCAATAGTTCTATTGTAGATGAAATTTCCTTTGCATAATTATAATCTTTTGTTTTAATTATATTATTTAAGTAAAAAAATAAGTATCTAGAATAATCTCCAGTATCAGAATTAATTAAATCAATAAAATTAGATTGAGAAGACTCTGGGCTTAGATAACAATTTTGAAAAGCAGATGTTATTAAACTCAAATTTCCATAACTTTTATCAATTTCTCTAATTTTTTTTTTTAAAAAAAGATGATTATAGCTTTTTAATATTTCAAAAATAATAAATTCAAATGGATCTTCTGTGTCATCAAAATTGAATTCTTCAAATAATTTTTGATTTTGTTTAAAATCTTTTTTAGAAAAATTATCTAGTATAATAAGCAGGTGCGCCTCAAAAAAATCTGAGCTTTCAGTATTTTTACGAAAATTGATTTGTCTTACAGCTTTTTTAACCTGTCCATTAAGAATTAAAGTAAATATATATTGTCTTAAATAATTTGGATGTTTATTAATCAAAAATTTAGATTTTTCAAAAAAATTCAATGCTTGATCAATATCTTGATTGCCATAAGACAATAAGCCTGAAAAATAATTTGATAAATACTTCTGGTTGAAATTATTTGAAATAGCAGCTTTAGAAATTGATGCTGAATGGTATAAAATCAGACTGAGAATAAAAAAAAATTTTAATAATTTTAACTGCATTCTTTACCTTATGTCTTTAGAAGAAAAAAATCAAAATGACAATATATACAATGAGTTAATTAATTCATATGAAATTGAATATATTTTTAATAATAAACCTATAAATAGGATTATTAAAACTGACAAATTAACATCTAAGTCAGAATTATTAAATTCCCTTAAAGATAAAATATCAAATATTAAAGATTGTGTTCTTAAAAAGAATGCTAACCAAATAGTTTTTGCTGATGGAAACCAAAATAGCCCAGTGATGATAGTTGGTGAAGGACCGGGTCAAAAGGAAGACGAGCAAGGTAAACCTTTCGTGGGAGATGCAGGAGTCCTTTTAAATAAAATGCTTACAGCAATTAAATTGAGAAGAAGTAACGTTTATATAACAAATGTAGTAAATTATAGACCTCCAAACAATAGAAAACCGGAGCCCTCAGAAATTTTGAGATATTCAAACTATTTAAGAGAACATATTTCAATTATTGATCCTAAAATTTTAATATTGATGGGTAGTACAGCTATGGAATCGTTGTGTGGATCAAAAATAAAAATTTCTAAAGAAAGAGGTGCTTGGAGAGAAATAATTATTAATAATAAATCATATTTAACAATGATAACCTTTCATCCAGCGTATCTTTTGCGACAGGAAGATCAGAAAAAATATTCCTGGGCAGACTTAAAAGAAATAAAGAAAAAAATTTTGGAATTAAAAATAAATATCTAAAATGAAAAATTTAATTGCAGGAGTAGATGAAGTTGGAAGAGGAAGTTTAGTAGGACCAGTTTTCGCGGCTTCAGTGATATTTAAAAAATATGTCGATAAAAAAATATTTAAAGATTCAAAGCAACTTTCAAAAAATAAAAGAAATATATTAGAAAAATATATAAAAAAAAATTGTGTATGGGCAATAGGTTCTGCATCATTGGAGGAAATTGAAAAATTAAATATATTAAATGCAAGTTTGTTGGCTATGAAAAGATCTATTAAAAAACTAAAAATTAGACCTACCACAATATTAGTTGATGGAAATAGATCTCCGTATTTAATTGGCTACAGATTAAAATGTGTAGTTAAAGGTGATAAAAAAATACCTGAAATATCAGCTGCATCTATTATTGCAAAGGTTGCAAGGGATAGAATTATTACAAAAATGTCAAAAAAATTTAAAAATTACTCTTGGGATAAAAATGCCGGATATGGAACTAGGCAACATTTGGCAGCAATTAAAAAATTTGGTGTTACAAAGCACCATCGAAAAACTTTCAGTCCTATACACAACATATTGAGTCATAATTAATTTATACAACAAGAAGAGTCCTTTTTTTTCAATCTACAGTTGACCTGGAATCCACTCTCGAGTCTAATTACTTTTTTATAAATGAACATAAAAAGTTTACATAATAAAATTATCAACGGGGAATGTCTTAAGGAATTAAAAAAAATTCCTGATGAAACCTTTGATCTAATTTTTGCAGATCCTCCTTATAATTTACAACTACAAAATAATTTAACTAGACCAGATATGTCAAAGGTTAACGCGGTAAATGATAAGTGGGATCAATTTGAAAGTTTTAAAACGTACGATAAATTTACATTCGAATGGCTTTATGAATGCAGACGAATACTAAAAAAAAATGGATCTATCTGGGTAATAGGAAGTTATCACAATATATTTAGAGTAGGAAAAATAATTCAAGATTTAGGATTTTGGATTTTAAATGACGTAATATGGAATAAAAATAATCCTATGCCAAATTTTAGAGGTACAAGATTTACTAATGCGCATGAAACTTTAATCTGGGCATCAAAAAGTAAAAAATCAAAGTATACTTTTAACTACCAATCGATGAAATCTTTCAATGATGACTTGCAGATGAGATCAACTTGGAATTTTCCTATATGCAGCGGTAAAGAAAGATTAAAAAATAAAGGAAAAAAAGTTCACTCAACACAAAAACCTGAAGCTTTACTACATAGAATAATATTAGCCTCATCAAATAAACAAAGTTTTATTTTGGATCCATTTTTAGGATCTGGAACAACAGCTGTAGTTTCAAAAAAATTAGGTAGACACTATTTCGGTATTGAAAAAGAAAAGATTTATTTTCAAGCAGCTAATGAAAGATTAAAAAACACTTCTGTTATTAAAGATGAATATCTCGATACAATACAAAATAATAAATCTAAACCAAGAATTCCTTTCGGAAGTCTAATAGAATTAGGAGTAATAAAGCCTGGAACAGAAATTTACGATCAAAAGAAAAAAGTTTATGCAAAAATAATGATCGATGGAACTATCAAATGTAAAGAAAATGAAGGATCAATTCATAAAGTGGCTGCTAAAATACTTGGTTCTGAAAGCTGCAATGGTTGGACTTTTTGGCATTATAAATCAGGAAATAATTTAAAACCAATTGACGAACTTAGACAACGTCTAAGGCCAAGAAACTAATTTCTATAAATTTTACCTAAATAATTTTCTAAAAAACTTTTATTTTTCGACAAATATTTAAGAAAAATATTTCTAAAAAAAACATTAATTGGATTTGAGAGATGAAAAGCAAAATGGTTTAACGATGATCTTGATTTTATTTGTTTAGTTTTTAAAATTCGTGTTTCGTAATAATTTGGAGAGTTATTTTTTAAATGATTATAAAGTTCATTACCTGCCTGAATTGATTGGGAAGCACCCTGAGCAAAAGAGGGTGGAAAAGAGAAAAATGCATCACCAATTAAAAAAGCATTTTTTATTTTAGGAATTTGGATTTGATTGCTAACAAAAATTGGAAAGCATTTTATATCTTTAATTTTTTCTGTTAAATTTATATTAGATTTTGAAGAAATCTGGTTTAGCAAGTTATTTATAAAACTTTTATCCTCAAATAAGTTTTTATTTGCAATTTCATTTTCAATTAACTCTTTTCTTAAAATTAAAATGAAATTAAATTCGTTATTTTGATTCACTGGATAAATTACAAAATGGAAATTTGAACCTAAATACAATGAAATATCCAAGTTTTTAAAGTTATGAATATTTCCTCTTAATGCAATTGAATTAAAATATTTTGGAAGACCTTTTTTATGAAATAAAATTTGTTTGGTTTTTGAAAAAACTCCATCTGCAGCTACTATACAATCAGATTGTTCAGTCTCTTTATCTCTAAAGTTTAATGTAAATTTATCTTGGTACTTAATATCCTGGAGTTCAGAATTTAATATAATTTTTTCCTGAGGAATATTTTCTAATAACAAATTTACAAGACTAGATCTTTTAAGTGTAGTATAACGATTATTAAGTTGATTGAATTGTGATAAATCTATTTCACAAATTTTCTTTGAATTTTTTGCAGTATAAAAAATAACTTTTTTTGGAAAATAAACATCACTTGCGTTTATTTTTTGAAAACCAATGTTATTTAACAAATTAATACTATTGGTGGACAATTGAATTCCATATCCATCATTATTTTTTATAGAATTTTTTTTTTCAAAAATTTTATATGAAAATGATCTATCTCTCTCCAAAAGATTTGCAAGATATAAACCAGATATACCAGCTCCAATAATAGAAATTTTTTTCATGAAAAATGAGATATGGAATTAAATATTTTTTTTGTAAAAGAAGGTAAAATATATTTATTTTTATTTATATCATTTAACTTAAAGCTATTTTTAATATTTTTAATTTTTTTATTTTTGTTAATTATAATTTTCATATTCATATTAGACATTTTTACATTTATTTTTTTACTAACTGACATTTTAAATTGATCTTTATCTATTTCTCTCATTGGAAAAATAATTAGATCTTTTAAAAAATTGAATTTGTTATTTTTAATTAATAAATATTTATTTTTATACATAAATATATTTGCTTCAAAGTATTTTGTTTTATTAAATTTATTTTTAGTTGTTAATACAAAATCACTTTTCTCAAAGGATTTACAATTTTTTTGTAACGGACACATTTGACATGATGGATTGTTAGGTTTGCATACTAGCGCCCCTAGTTCCATCAATGCCTGAGCATAATCACTCGATCTTTTAGAAACTCCAAAAAATGTTTTTTTTTTATTCAAGTTTTCTTTTGTTATCTCTGTATTTTTTTTAAGATTAAATATTCGTTTTAAAAGTCTTTCAATATTTCCATCTAACGGTATTATTTGTTTATTAAATGCAATTGCCATAATTGCACTTGATGTGTAGTCCCCTATCCCTGGTAGTGTTTTAAGCTGATCCACATTTTTTGGTAAACTTCCTTTAAATTCTAATAAAACTTTTTTAGCAGTTTTTTTTAAATTTCTTGCTCTAGAGTAATAACCTAATCCTTCCCAGCACTTCATTAGTTTTCTATTATTAACATTCGCTAAGCTCTTCATGTTAGGAATTTTTTTAATAAAATTTTCAAAGTAAGGAATTACAGTTTTAATTTGTGTTTGTTGCAACATAAATTCACTTACCAGCGTGTAATATTGTCTTTGTTTTTCTGGCATAGGTTTTCTCCAAGGCAAAACTCTCTTGTTATTATCGTACCAATGCAGAATTTTTTTTGGTATGTTACTATCCTTCATATGAAATTTAAAACTGATAGTAAGCAGAGAATTAAAGTCATTCAAGGCCTAAGATCTTTTAAAAATACTTTACCCCCAAAAGTAAAAAAAATAATTAATAAAAAAGGACAAATTTATTCAAAAACTTTGGAGAATTGGAAAAAAATTGTAGGTGATGATCTTTTTAAAGTTTGTTATCCAAAATCAATAAAAAGTTCAAATTCAATGAGAAAAAGCACATTAAACATAATGGTTCAACGAGGTCATGAAGTAGATTTAGAATATTCAAGAAATTCGATTATTCATAAAATGAACTTATTCTTTGGATACAGTGTAATTGAGAAAATAAAAATTGTCACATTCGAAGATGAAAATGACAAAATTAAAGAAAAAAATGTTATTAATTTAAAAAACGATAAAGATTTAAAAAAAATATCTTATGTAAAAAATGAAAAAATAAGAAAGTCTTTACTTAAATTAAGCAAGCTAATGAAAAAAAAATGAAAAAAATATTTTTTATAATTTTACTAACTTTAATTGGTATAAGTTTTGCACAAGCAAGTGAAAAAATTGTATCGATTTCTGAGGGAGAGAAAGATGCAAAACTAAAAATTATTGTTTATGAATCTCTAACTTGTGGTGCTTGTGCTGAATTTCATAAATCAATTTATCCAGAAATAAAAAAGGATTTTATTGATACTGGTTTAGCATCTATAGAATTTAGAAGTTTTCCATTAAATATGGCAGCTTTAAATGCATCAAAAATTGTACACTGTAAAAATGATGGTAAATCTGAAATTTTACATTTTCTTTATAAAAACCAGAGACTTTGGGTTAAAGGAGAAACGATCGAGGAAGCAAATAAAAATTTAAAAGATCTAATCAATAATCAAAACTTTAATATCGACTTTGATAGCTGTATTAATAATAAGGAGATTGAAGACTTCATTTTAGAAGACCGAATCAATGCAGTTAAAAAGTATGAGGTAAATTCTACTCCTACTCTAATTATAAATAATAAAAAGTTTAAAGATCCTTTTAATTACAAAAAAATAAAAAAAACTCTTGAAAAACTGATATAAGTTCTAAATGGAGTTTAAAAAAATCCATTTAAACGGATTTAAGTCCTTTGCTGAAAAAACAACTTTCTTAATTGAAGAAGGTCTTACAGGAATTGTTGGACCAAATGGATGTGGTAAATCAAATATAGTTGAGTCTTTACGTTGGTGTATGGGTGAAACATCTGCAAAAAGTATGAGAGGAACGGGAATGGAAGATGTTATATTTTCAGGAACATCTAATAAACCATCAAAAAACATTGCCGAAGTATCAATTTCTTTAACAAACGAAAATAATGATGGCCCTCATCAGTATAAAAATATTGATCAAATCGAAATAAAAAGAAAAATTGAAAAGGATAAAGGTTCTAAATTTTATATAAATGATAAAGAAGCTAGAGCCAAGGATGCTCAAATGTTTTTTGCTGATCTATCTACAGGTGCTCATTCACCTTCCATAATAAGTCAAGGAAGAATAGGAGCTCTAGTAACTGCGAAACCTTCAGATAGAAGATCTATATTAGAAGAAGCGGCAGGTATAGCTGGACTTCATGTTAGAAGGCATGAGGCTGAACTTAGACTTAATGCAGCTGAAAATAATTTAAAAAGGGCAGATGAATTAAGAAGACAGCAAGAAAAACAACTTTTTAATCTTCAAAAACAAGCTGAAGAAGCAGCAAAATATAAAAATATATCGGAAGAAATAAAAAAAATTGAAGCTGGGTTATATTTTTTAAAACTTAAAGATATAGATCATGAAATTAATTTAGAAAATGAAATTAATAATGAAGCTGAAAATGAAGTCAAAAATTTTAATGAAAAATTAGAGTTAATTGAAAAACAAATTAAAGAAGAAACTGAAAAAGTTGAACCAATTAGAAATAAAAATATAGAAAATTTATCAAAGATACAAAGATTAAATTTAGAATTAAAAAGTCTTGACGAAGAAAGTGATAGAATAAAAAGTGAAATTGAGAATATAAAAAATTCTCTTAAAACTATAGATGACGATATAGACAGAGAAAAAAGTATTGTTATTGACGCAAACTCAAATGAAAAAAGAATTAAAGAAGAAAAAAATGAATTAATAGAAATTGACTCAAAGTATTATGATACTGAAAAGAAATCAAATGAAGATTTGAATAAAGCCAACAATAAGCTTAATTATGAAATTGATAAAATTAGGGAATTAATTAATGCAAAAAAAAATGATGAAGCAATAACAATTCTTGATAACTTTAAAATTATTATTGAAGAATATGCTGATAGCTTTAGTAAAAATCAAAATATAAAAAAAGAATCTGTAAAAAGAAATGAAAGAATAAATTCTATAGAAAAAGAAATAGAAAGTTGGAAAAATCTTCTTATAAATTCAGAAAAAATGATTAATGAACTTAATGACAGAAAAAGAAAACAAACCTCTAAGCTTGAAAGTTTAGAAAAACAACCTCAAACACAAGCAGAAAAAAAGGGTCAGGTATCTGAAAATTTAAGAATTTCAGAACATGAGAGAAATGATAATGAAAAAATTATTGAACAAGTTGATAATAAAATTAATGAGCTTAGAAATGAGCTTGACACTACAAAAGAGAGTTCAATAGAAATAAGAGAAAGAAAAGCGAGCTCAGGAGCAACGATTGATGGATTAAAAAAAAGAAGAGAAGATTTACTTGATAGAGTTCAAGATGAACTAAATTTAAAGGAAAATAATCTTCTTGAATTTTCTAACCTAGATAAGGGAGAAGAGTTTCCTGATGCTGTAACACAGGAAGAGTTATTAGATGCAAAAAAAAGAGATAGGGATAAACTTGGTTCTGTAAATTTAAGAGCAGATGAGGAAACAAATAAGTATCAAAGTGAAATTAAAAAAATGGAAAAAGATAGACAAGATCTTGTTACAGCAATAATTAAACTTAAAGAAAGCATAAATGAACTTAATCAAAAAGGAAGAGAAAGACTTTTAGAAGCTTTTGAGAAAGTAAATAGAAAATTTAATGAAGTTTATACAAAATTGTTTAATGGTGGAAATGCAAAATTAGAATTGGTTGACTCTGATGATCCATTAGATGCAGGTTTAGAAATGTTAGTAAGTCCTCCTGGTAAAAGATTACAATCTATTACTTTGTTATCTGGAGGAGAACAAGCTTTAACAGCACTATCATTAATATTTGCTGTATTTTTAACTAACCCATCACCGATTTGTGTTTTAGATGAAGTTGACGCTCCTTTGGACGATGCAAACGTAACAAGATTTTGCAATTTGCTTGAGGAGTTAACAAAAATTACTTCAACAAGATTTATAATTGTTACTCATCATGCGCTTACTATGTCTAAAATGGATAGACTCTATGGAATTACTATGCCAGAAAAAGGCATTAGCCAGCTAGTCGCCGTTGATTTGCAAAAAGCTGAAAGTATGGTCGCTTAGCCAAAAAACAATGCCAAAAGACTCAATAAAAACTCGCCTAGAAATTGCAAAAAAAAAATATAATAAAAAAAATTTAGAAAAAAATAGCCAATCCTCCTCAAAACTGGGATTAGCCTTTAAATTGAGTACTGAACTGGTGGCTGCGGTGCTAGTTGGGACAATTATTGGGTTTATTTTAGACAATTGGTTTGGTACTAAACCCTGGTTAATTTTAATATTTTTTTTTGTAGGCGTGGTTGCTGGAATAGTTAACGTAATCAAATCTGCAAAAAATATGCAAAAGTAGATTATAAAATGGCAGCAAATCCAATGTACCAATTCAATGTACACAGAATTGGTCCAGAAATTAAATTAGGTGATATAGATATATCATTTACCAATGCTAGTTTATTCATGGTAATTAGTTCAATTGCAATACTAGTAATATTCAATTTAGGATCAAAAAAAAATTCTTTAGTACCAAGCAAAATTCAGTTACTTGCTGAATTAAGTTATTCTTTTGTTTCAAAAATGATTAGTGATACTGCTGGGTCAAAAGCAAAACCATACTTTGCATTTATATTTTCGTTATTTATGTTTGTATTATTTTGTAACATGTTTGGTATGATTCCATATTCTTTCACTGTTACAAGTCACATCATTGTAACTTTTGTATTAGCAGCATTCATATTTATTGGGGTAACAATTATTGGATTCATTAAACATGGGTTGGGGTATCTTAAGCTTTTTGTTCCAAGTGGAGTTCCTATGATTTTATTACCACTTATAGTAGTAATCGAAATTATTTCTTATTTAAGTAGACCAATAAGTTTATCAGTAAGATTGTTTGCAAATATGATGGCTGGTCATACAATGATGAAAGTATTCGGCGGCTTTGTTGTAAGCCTAGGAATAATTGGTGGATGGCTTCCACTAAGTTTTTCGGTTGCATTAACTGGTTT
>CEUZ01283538.1_pt1 | contig 11472 bp, 9 predicted proteins | sample 361511 | NCBI WGS metagenome assembly CEUZ01 (sample SAMEA2622822, study PRJEB7988) | marine metagenome | biome: marine biome (ENVO:00000447); feature: surface water layer (ENVO:00002042); material: "saline water (ENVO:00002010), including plankton (ENVO:xxxxxxxx)" | depth 5 m
TAGCTGAACATTGCTTGATTGACAATGGTAAAGACAATGTTATTAGGGAGACGGATACTGGACTACTATAAATAGGAGTTATGGTAGAAAACGGAGCGGTTTAAGCAATAACGAATAAATATAAAGTCTTGAGGATTACGATTGAGGTTGAGGTAGGAGTTGATATAGAGGGTTTAGACTCAGTTAATGTGGGATATGTAGATTGTTAATATTTGTTTGACTACTTTACGGTCATCGAAAGTAGTGACAGCTTTATTTCTAGCAGCAATACCCATTTGTTCCCGGAGATCGGGAGAATCAATGAGGGATTTTATTGCATCAGCCATTTTGTTGGGATCATTAAGGGGCACCAAAAGACCAGTTGAACCGTGATCTATCACGTCTTTACAACCTGGGACATTTGTAGCAATCATAGGTTTGCCTATAGATGACGCTTCTAATAGGACACGAGGATATCCTTCACGATATGATGGTAGTATGGCTATGTCAGCCAAACTGATTAATTCTGGAATGTCATCCCGCTCACCACAGTATTTTATTAAACCTTGTTGTTCCCATAACGTTAATTCTGCTATTGAAATAGCCGCAGGATTACCCTGATCGATAGGTCCGACAAATAGAAAAGTAGCATTGGGATTGTTTAAAATACGTATGCTTTCAATTAGTTCATAAATTCCTTTATGTTTAAGCATTCGGCATATAAGGATGATGATGATGGAGTTTTCTCGTATCTCAAGGGATTGTCGAAGATGATCCATTTGAATTTTATTAAATACACCTGGTTTATATTCAGATATGTTTACCCCAGAACCTCCCTCAATCAGGAGTGCTTTTCCTCTAGGTATAATATTGTGATCAACAAAAAACGAGATATCTTCTCGGTTTTGAAACAAGACCCGATTACATAGATTAAACGAGATACGGTATAAGTTGAGTACAAAAAATCTTAGAATAACGCCTTTAATGCTCTTTTCAAGAAATGAAAATCCTAGACCGTTTATAGAAGCAAAAGATACTGGAACTTTCGCCAATTTGGCGGCTATTGAACCATACAAATTAGGTTTAATTGTAAAATGATGAACTAAGTCGGGTTTTATATGCTTATATATCTTGTACAGAGATATGATACTTTTACATTCTCCGAATAAATTTGAACTACTACGAGCAACTTTCCATTCTACAAAAGTAGCTCCCAATTTTTGAATTTTAGGGACCGATGGTCCAATAGGACAAACTGCATAAACTTGATGGTCTGAAGCGATAAGTTCTCTTATCAGTGATCCTTTAAATCTTAGAAGATAGGCGGCATCATTGTATGTTAAGACAACTTTTGTTTTCTTATTTGATTTCATTTGTAAACATTGTTTTGTTTAAGATGATAACTCTTTTAAATAAGATTGTTCGATAATGTTAGATGTATGCTTCCAACTGTAAGTCGATGCCATTTTTGGTCCATTTGTTGAAGCATCTCTCCATGCCAGTGGGTCATCTATTAGATCAGATATTGCTTTTGATATTCCTGATTTATCTCCAACGGACACAACTTTCCCAATCGATTTAGTAGATACTAGATTGCAGCTCCCTACATCAGTGACAACCTGTGGAGTACCAGATGCGGCAGCTTCAAGGATTACTTTTGGGAATCCTTCAGTTACCGATGAGAGGAGAAAAATGCTAGCTTGTTGCATTAATTTAGATACTTCATGACGTGATTTAGAACCAAGGAAATTGACATTTTGGGTCAATCCTAGCTCCTTAGTGATCAACATAAGATCTTTCAATAAAGGTCCTGTTCCAACGATATTCATTTTCCAAGCTGGATGTGTTTCATTGAATATCTTAAAGGCATTTAATGCATCCGGGTATCCTTTTTGCCAGCGTAGGCTACCTACCATTAGGATTATTGATTCCCGATTTTGAGATGCCGGTGTAAAATTTTCAGTATCTACTCCGGATGGTGTGTATAACAATTGTTTTGGAGAAATGGAATTTTCGATTAATGTTTCTTCCATTGGTTTCGAAACATAGCAAATTCTGTGCATCCTACTAACTAGCTGTCTAACTATAGAGTGATTTTTAAATGCATTTATGTCGGTTCCGTGAAATGTAACGAAAACTTTGGATCCAAGAAGGTACCGGGCTAAAAGACCATGAAAGATTGGGATAGGTGTATGAATGTGTACTATTTTCGGTCTAAAAATTAGCATTGGAAATATACTAATAGCACAGAATACGAAATAGCCAATCAGTTTAAGGACCACTGAAATAATTAGTGACAAACCTTTACGGTTGCTTATTGAAATATCAGGGTATGGGACTCGGATTAACTTTACGTTGCTTGGAGGTTTTACAGGTTTTCCAGTACGCCATCTTGTTATCACTAAAGTAGGATATTTTAAATACGTTAACAAGTAATAACCAGGTAATCCGATGCCAGGGTCAATATTTGTAGGGTAGGTTGGCATTATTCTACACAATCTCATGGTAACGGCCTATACAAGTTATACATTATTTATTTTTGATAGCATGGTAGAATCTTTGTTCATATTCTTGGGCCATATATTTCCAGTTAAATTTTTTACGAATTTCTAAACTGGCATAATCCAACAGTTCTTTTGAAATACGACGACTGGATAATAAAGATTCTGTTGCATTTGCTATATTTGTTGAATCATAATTCACCAAAATTGGTATATCATTTGAAATTGCCAATTCCGGCAATCCTGTTGTTGATGTATTTACAACAGGGACTCCTGCAGCTATGGCCTCAAGCACTGCCCTTGGGATACTGTCACTTGAATCTGGGGGTGTCGCATATACAAATATATCTGCTGATGCAAGTAGGTTGGATATTTCTTTACTATCGATAATCAACCGTATTCGATCTCTATATGGTATTTTAGATATTATAGATATGAGTTTTTCTTCTGCCAGTCGATTTTCAGATTTAGCTGCAATTAAGTAGCTTACATTGGGATCTTTTTTTGCCAATTTTTCAAAGGCTTCAAGTAATAAAAGTACGCCTTCAATCTTTTTTTCAAGATTGATTGTAACTACCGAAATTATTCGGTTACCTTTAGCTGGCCATGCACCAGGTTTTGATTTGCCAGCATCAATACTTTCATAATCTATGCCATTGTAAATATGGTGTATTTTTAGATCATTTTTTGGGTATCTTTTTTTTATTTCTTGAGCTAGAAATCTACTATTTGCAATTAGAGAAGAAGCTCCATGTAAGGCTATTTTAAATAAGAATGGGTATAAACTTTGTTTAAAGAGACTCAAAATAGAACCCCTGCTCCGCTCCTTATAATAAGCCCATATAGCGCCGTTAACTGTGTAAATATATGGAGTCTTTGAAATTAAGCTGTTAACAAATAATTGTAGAACTGGCTTAAATGATCTAGAAGTGTATAAAACATCGTGATTCAAAGCTCGTAGCTTTTGTATACCCTTTATAAAAGATGTATTAACCTTGATTACGTTGGTTTGATCTCCTGGGATGGATAATTTGTGGTATATAGTTACCTGGTGACCTCTATTTCTAAGTTCTTGTGCCAGCCTGGCGCCACGTTCCGGTCTTGGAAACCAAAAACCAATATCTAATTTATTTGAGTTCATGTTGTATTTTAAATGGTTTTAGAATAGTTATGATTATCTATGGTTTTTTCAAATAGACTTTCATATTTTGATGCTATTGAAGGCCATCCATAATTGTTGACAAAATTTGAAGCTCTACCAGATAAAGTTTTACGGAGTTGTTTATTTTCCAGTAGGGTTGCAACTTGGTTGGTGAAACTTTCTTTGTCTCCAGATATTGCTTGGAGACCATTATCCATATGTGTAACAACGTCTTTACAACCCGGGGCATCTGTAGAAACTACAGTTGTTCCGGCGGCCATTGCTTCTAATTGGACCATGCCGAATGTTTCAAGCATAGACGGAAACGCGTAAATATCGGCCGCTTGATACATATACACTAATTGTCGATCGGGAAATTTAAGTTCTGGTTGAGATTCTGAGGTGACACCTATCTCGTTGACGGTTTCAACGTATTCGTTCAAATTAAGTGATGCTAGTTCGCTGTTTATTTGATTTGTTCCTAAACCAACCACGTACCATTTAAACCTGAATCCTTTTGATCGAAGGGAATCAGCTATATATGGGATCATATCATAGCCTTTTTTGGGGTGGTTTCTTCCAGTTGTGAGGATGATATCCTTATCTATTGGCCAACTTAAATCTTTTCTTATATCTGTAGTTGTAATTTTTGGTTTAAACCATTCAAGATCTACACCATTAGGGAGAATAGTAATTGATTTTTCGTTTACATTAAGGTCCATATAATCTTTAACAACGCTCTTTGTAAGGGCCGCAAGATGATCATAGGATTGAAGTGTTTTTGCAATTCGATTTTCATTTGATCGATTAAGCCGGAGTCCATAGTTCAATACAGATGATTTTTGTATGTCTTCCCCTGACGCTCGAAGTATAATAGGAACGAGATTTTTAAGACATGTAGCGACATATCCACTAGGGTACGTAGCAACAATTAGCCATACATCATATTTGTGCTCCTGTTGCTGGTTTAATAAATATCGTTGAGCTCTTTTAAGCCCAATATAGGGTATTTTTCTGACAGCACCGTAAAATTTTGTAGGTAATGGTATGAGTCCAGATCTAAAGTTTGTGTTTAAGGCGCGGTAATTTTCAACAGGTACGTAAGTGTTAACGGTATGGCCAGACTTGTATAGATATCTGCCAATATTGTATGAAAATACCTGAGCCCCTCCAATTTTTGGTAGAAATGAAGCTGTTAAAATTCCGATTTTCATGAAGTATGAGTCCTTTGTAAGTTTAAATACATTACTTAAATTTAAATAATTTTTTGTATTTATTGCCATAGTTGGTTTTGGTGATCACGTATCCGTTGCAAGAAGATAGGCCTAGATATTCGCAGAGTTTTCGTAAAGGTTTTAATCCAAACCTATAAGGAGAATGTGCTGGTAACCCTTTTATTAATCCTATAAATTGCAAATCGCAATCTTCGAACTGTTTCGACCAGAAGGGTTTACCCATTGAAATGAATTCTTCAATGTGCCCAGAATATTCACCATGGATTTGCGGCCATAGGGTTCTACTGATGATATTTGAAGATACTCTATTACTTTTCAAGTTGTTATTCATTGCTTTAGGAGAATTCTTTCTGCCGAATAAAGCTATATCTATTAAGGTTAATATTTTGTGTGGATAGAATAGGATTAAATGTAGGAATTTCCAGAATCTATTGGGTATTACATGAATCATTAGTCCGTCATCTTTCATGACTCTTTTCATTTCAAGTATCGCTTTTTTAGGATTAGGTAAGTGTTCAAGTAAGTTAGATGAATATATTAATTCAAAACGATCCGAAGCATATTTCAAATTTTCTGCATCGCATATATCGTAATCAATTCTTGGATGAGATTTTTTTATTAACCTGTCTTGATTCAGATCGGTACTTAATAGTTTAGTTGTATATTTTGCTATCAAGGTACTCTGTATTCCATCCCCAGCTCCTAATTCAAGAGAATATTTAAAAAAACTTCCAGGTATATTTTTGAATATAGCTTCAATTTCTTTTTGTCGAATTTCAAGACGAATATTGTTTGGGTCTTTTCTTAAAGTTTTCAATTTAGTTAATACTCAGTTCGTATGGAAAATGTAGTAGGTCTTTCAGTAGCTAAGTACTGAAGGAATAATGTATGAAACTTTAGTAGTCGATCATTAGGAATTCACATCTATTACGGAATATGTGTACATACGTATTTTTTCAAGTAATAGGTTGGAAAAAGTTTCTCCTGTTTGAAAAACAGGAGTTGTCCCGTTTCAGGAAAACTTTGATTTATAATCTATAAAATTTGAGATATAGATACGGAGTTCTTTAGTCAATCTACTACAGAAATGTTAATATGCATGGCCAATGGACTCAGAATTAAAATCTCGATTAATTTTCTTTTCTCTTAATTAGGTGTTATTTTTTCAAATAGAACATCTCTTACTCCACCTGAATTGCAAATAAGTTGTAGAGTGTGAGCATCAGAAATATTCTTGTATATTCCTCTAAACCTAGTATCGTTTGTTTGAATAGTTTTTATTGGTTGATAACCCAAATTTCTAATTCTAGGTTTACGTTCATCAGTAGATGTAACATATTTAGTTGTGTACCCATTTTTAAATAAAAACTCTAATTTGTCTTTAATACTGTGTGTTTCAGTGTATCTTTTAAAGTGGCATTCAAATAGAATTTTACCTCTCCATGTCCCTTTTTCAATTGCTTTTTGCAACCCTGAAAGAACTTCTACTTCATAGCCTTCTATATCCATTCTTAACATATCAATAGGTTGTTTACCAAGAATAAAATCTGTCAAATTAATCATTTTTATTTCTTCATGGCTTTTTGGATTTTTCATATCGATGATATCGTTTTCTGGAAGAATAAAAGAATGCATATTAGAGTATTTTGATCTATATAGAGGTTTAGGAGAATTAGTATCGGAAGCTCCCATTTGGTACGATTCAATTACATGGTTTAGTTGATTAAGGGAGATGTTTTTTTGTAATGTATTATAATTTGTTGGTTCAGGTTCCAGGGCATAAACTTTCCCTGTATTGCCAACAATGTTTGCTATCATGATTGAATAATATCCAATGTTTGCACCTACATCTAGGATTACATTACCTGCGGTTACTTCTTTATCTATGATGAATTTTAGTTGTTCTTCCCTGGTTCCCCTTACTGCTAAATCTCTGGATAAACCTGGATCAGAAATTCTTAGATATAATTGATAGTTATATATATTCCTTTTGTAAAAACTTTTATTGGTAAAATATTTTGTAGAATAATATTTTAAAGCATGTTTGATTAAAGGTATTATTCCGACTATTCCATATCGTTTTATTTTTTTAAATTGATTTATTGGAGGCATTTATATATATTTCCATTTTATTAAGTTAGTGTTGTGACTCAACGTTGTTTTGTTAAAGCGACTTGGTCACATAATTTTGCTAATCTTTGAGTAGATTTAGAATCAATTTCTCCAAATGTTTTTTCAAGCATTCCAGATAGTCTTTTTGAATAGGTTTTACGATAATCTTTGTTAGTTGTAATTTTTTCAATATGGTGTTTCAACTGATTACTTGAGGATGCTTGAAGTACGTCTATATTATTTTTATGATAAATGCTCATATCAGGTATATGGTTAGGGGTTAACAGAATTATAGGTAATTTAAAAATCAATGCTTCGACTGATGTAGATGAGTATGTCGTAACGAACACATCAGAGTCTTGCATAAGCTTATAAATATTAGGTTCTTTAGAAATATTTATTTTACCTAAAGTTTTATTTTCTAGATTATAATAGCTATTTAGCAACCGTTGAAACTTTTTGTTATTAACTTTTGGATGAAGCTTTATTATGAGTTCTAAATCTGGGTTTGAGATTAATGCTGGAATAGAGATTGATAATACATAGTTTGTGTCATGTAAGCCTGGAGCAATCAAAACTTTTATTTTATTATCAAAAACCCTATTATTTTCTAAATTTACTTTCCCCCATATATCGTCAAATCTAGCTGGTCCAGTAATTACAATTCTAGCATCAGGTATATTGTTTTGTTTTAATATATTTTTTGCTATAAACCCATCAACTGAGAAAATATCTGGATAAGGTGAAGGGTTATTATATTCTGGGTGGTTTGTTATTTCATTTATATCAAAAGTATATAATAGCTTCATATTTGTAATAGGTCCGTGTTGCATACCTATTATTGGAATATTGTAATTACTATTGCGTGTTCCTTGTATAATCGATTTGCCATATGTAAATTCATAACAATATAGTAATACTGCTCTAGGTTTTAGTTTATTTGCTACTATTTCAGAATTATCACTCAATATTTCTAAATGGGGCCAATGTACTAAAATAGACTTCCAATTCATTTTATGGAAATAGTTATATAGATTAAATTCATTCCATTGGTATACTGATTTATACCGTTGGTGACTGGACATCTTTTTGAATTTCAAAATATCAGATAGGTTTAAATATTTGGAGATAATGTTTTTAATACTTCCAAATGATTCTAGGATTACAAAATTCCCTATCACAAAATTGGATTTGTACAAAAATGCTAATCTTTTAGCATAAGTAATAGGAGACAGGAATTTTGTTTTATCATATATTCTTAAAACTAAAGTACAATTAGTCCTGTATCTTGTTTTTATTTGTTTTGGTAAGTCAGCAAGATACATATCTTGCAAGGTTCCGAATTTATTTGTCCAAACTCTTGGAAACCATGTGTATAAAAGAATAGGATGCTTATTATCTATTATATCCTTGCTAGACTTACTAATTATATTTGAATAAGTCTTTGCTATGATTGTAGAAATTAATAAAAATATTAAACCCAGGCACCTAGCAAGAATAAATCTATGAAATCTAAATACATTTTGGTTATGTTTTGATTTAATGAATTTTATTTTATTTGGAATTTGTACTTGACTGATTAATTCTGCTAAATTATCGTCGCATATCACTATATGGTTAAGATAATTGTATGATTTGATTTGATTTGATATTGATACTAGCTTAAATAATTCAAACCAATAAGGTTCAGCTGGGCTGTTTTTTTCTGATAAAGAAGTTTTCCACCATAAATAATCAAATTTGGCGGCCCATTTTTTACCGCCAGTTTCTAATGCAATGTAATCTAACTTGCTTTTTATTTCAGAGATTAATCGGCTTATCCTATCCCTTACATCCATATCTATATCAGATAAAACATCAGCTCCGTAAATTATATTTGTTTTGCCTTTATAACTGTTTTTAATAAGGTTTAATATGTGTTCATGCTTATTTTGCACAAAAACCATCACGTCTAGATCGATATTGTTTTCATCAGGTAGTTCTTTCAAAGTTGAAATAAGATGATTTGCTGAGAATTTATCGGCAGATAAAATTAGTAAATTTTTGTTCATTAGTTAGATTTAAATTTTAAAATATAAAAAATTTATTCTCGTTTAAAAATCACATTAAAGCTCTTAGAATTTTTGTTGCCTATTGGTGATTTTTTTATTATTTCAAATCCTGCAGCTTTCATATTTTCGTATATATAATTAGTTTCAGTAGTTCTATTAATTGATTCAGTAATTTCTATACAAATACTTTGTAATCTTTTATCAAGTAAAGTTTTTTTAGCTCCTAAAATAATTTGATATTCTTGGCCATCTACATCTATTTTCATATGATTTGGGAAATCGATCTTATATTTATAACATAGGTCATCTAGGCTGATAGAACAGCTCCTTGTATATGCACTGGGTTAAAGGGATTTCCTTGGTCATCAAAAGCTGATTTATATCCATGTAAAGCTTCTCCGGATCTCAGGTTGCTTCGTATGTATAATTTATCTTGTTCTTCTTTATTTGAAATTGCTAAACAATAAGAAGTTATAGTCTTAGACATATAGTTCAAATAAATATTACGATTTAATGTGGCGAAATTTTGAGATTCAGGTTCAAATGCGAACACTTTTATTTTATTGGCATGTTTTTTTACAGCGTAAATTGAATATAATCCTATATTAGAACCAATATCAAAAAAATTATCTCCTTCTGAAATATAATTTGATAGCCAATCTAAAGTATCAGGTTCTTTTGTGGTATAAGCTTTAACTCTAGTTAAGTCTCTAGAATTGGTAATTTCAACTTTGAGTTTTTCACCATTTATATCACAGACTTTTATAAATTTTGTCCATGAAATAAATAAAATTCTGAAATAATCTAGTTTATTAAAAACACGAAAATAAAACATTAATTTATTTAACAAATGGGACTATATAATTTAATTTTGTTTCAACTATTGTTTCGAGTTTCTTTTTTATCATTTCCTCTAAATTCCAAGCTAATATCACTAGAAATTCTGGAGGATTTTGTTTCATTACTGAAATAGATACGATTGGAATACCTGTACCAGGTAAATAATGTCCTTGTTTCATAGGATTATCTTCAACAATATATTCGATGGTTTCTTTGCCTATGTTAGCGAAACCCAGTAAAGTACTTGCTTTAGCTGGCGCAGCGTATCCAGCAATACTAGATCCTTTGCTTTTTAAATGAAGAAGTTTAGCTTCAAAATCACGTACCATTTCTGAGACCTTATTCCCAAATTCATTATATACATCCTTATTTGCCAAGTATTTTTCGTTCTGAATATATTTATCCACCGAATTGTGGATTGGCCTGTTTCCGTCACTGTGTTGAACAAAAAGTCTGATGGATCCTCCGTGTGTTTCTAATGGTTCTATTTTGAATATTTCCATGTCTAGGGATCTAAAAAACTTAATCAAAGGAGAAGCACTAAAATAAGAGAGATGTTCGTGATATACAAGGTCAAAAGTTCCACTCTCTATCATAGTAGGCATGTATGGCACTTCTATTACAAAGATTCCCAATGGTTTTAATAGTCGTTTAACTTCTTTCGTAAGAGTCTTTATGTCATCAACATGGGCAAAAACGTTTGTTGCCGTTACCAGTGATGCTTGGCCTGATCTAGATAAAATTTTGTCGACTGTTTCTGCTGAAAAAAAATCTGGAATAGTTGGGATTCGTCTATTTGCTGCCAATTTTAGTAAGTTGGATGCTGGTTCAACACCAATTACCTGACCAACACCTGCCTCGAGTAAATGTGACAACAAAAGACCGTCATTGCTACCAATATCAATAGCTAGAGACTCTTTACCTAAATGGAGAAGCTTCACAAGGTGCTGAGACATTGATTTAAAGTGGTCAGATAGGTGTCCACTTGTTGAAGAATAAAGATATTTACTGAACAACATTTGAGGGTTGACTTGGTGTCTAAGTTGCACTAGTGAGCAACTAGAGCATACAGATAATTCCAAAGGGAAGTTTTCTTCACAATGGTTATCGTTCGACGGTAAGTTATTTGCCGGTGGCATAGACCCTAGTGACAGAAAAGGTTCTGGTACTTTCGAGTCACATATACGGCAGTTAGTAATTTGGCGACAGTTCAATTCTTTGAATTCGTCCGTTCTTAATAAGTATTTCTGATCCGTTTTCTATAGGTATAGTTTTAGTTAAAATATTTTTTATTATCTTGGCTACAGACATACTAGTTTGTTGTTTTTGGGCGTCTTTTATACCAAATAAAGATTCTCTCATGTCTGTGTTCATACCTGCAGGGCATACACTGATACATGATAGATTACTCCCATGATTTTCCTTGGATAAGGCTTGTGTCATCCCAATAAGAGCAAATTTTGTGGCAGAATAGGCGGCAAGATTTGGTACTGCCCTTTTACCTGCTTGGGAAGAAATATTACAGATCCAACTTTCTTTGGTGTTAACCATAGCTGGAAGTAATCCTTTAATTAATCTGAAAGGAGTCAGGAAATTTAAAGTCGTATGTAGTA
>CEUZ01178713.1_pt1 | contig 11470 bp, 19 predicted proteins | sample 361511 | NCBI WGS metagenome assembly CEUZ01 (sample SAMEA2622822, study PRJEB7988) | marine metagenome | biome: marine biome (ENVO:00000447); feature: surface water layer (ENVO:00002042); material: "saline water (ENVO:00002010), including plankton (ENVO:xxxxxxxx)" | depth 5 m
AAAGGATTTGTCAATTCATTTGGAGTAGAAATACATACAGATAATGCTGATGTTAATGACATTTTAGATAAATTGACTAAATCACAAGAAAATGTCGACAATTGGTATGACGCTAATTTAAAAGTTGAATTAACTGGTAGGTTAAGAGCAAATAACTACAAATCAGATGGTTCAACTGTATATCAAAACATTATTGAAGTTAAAGCTGTAGACTTTAAATAATTCCCCTTAGTGTGTAGGCATCTGTTTAGGTGTCTACACACTTTAAAATTTTTTTTAAATGAGAATCTATATAGTTATTTTTTTTAGCCCAATATAATTATTGTTGAGTATGGGAATGGCACATAGCAGTGAATACATAACAAAGTAATAGATAACCAGAATATCCACACAACGTTATGTATTCACTGGTATGGGATAGACCTATACCTTTCTACACTGTTACTAGGTGTTAGAAATAATACCTAGTAACTAAAAATGGAGGAAAAAATATATGGAATATACATATTGGTATTGGTATCTTGATGAAGTTAATAATCTCATCAAGTTACAATATACAAACACTCACGATGATACGTTAAATCCTGACACGAGTGAAAATACTAAATACTACACATCATTAGCAGACGCAATGCATAATGCACCTAAGTTTGCTGAGATAGTAAATGTTTAGTGTTCAAGGATTAATAATTACTTTTATGTTCGGATATATGATGGCAATCATAGTTGAAGGCATAAAAGATATTATTAAAGAAACCAAAATAAATAAATGAGTTTCTCAAAAAGAGCATTTGAGAAATCAGAAATGGAGGAAAATATGCCGAATACATTCCAAGTTAAAATTACTGAAAATGTATTAGGTATCTATGGCACATATCTAGGAGGCAAGATAAGAAATAATAAACTTGTTTTGCAAGTTAGAAATGTGCAAGATACTGAATGGGGAGATAGTGAAACTGTAAAACAATATGAACTATCTAGTGATACTGTAGATGAACTAATCAATGCATTAGTTGATATACATATAAAAATGGAGGATAAAAATGGCCAAGAAAGTGAGTAAATTAGTAGCTAAAGGATTAGCTGTTAAAATGGTAGATAATACTGAGAATCCTGCACAACTTAGGGATTTAGCAGTTAACTCATTAACTGAACTATATCTATCTGATGATAGATTCTTTAGAATGGATAAAGATATTATTGAAGGACAAGAAAAGTTATCTGAAATAATATCTGAAGTATCACGAATCGAGGCACAAAATGCCACGAATTAAAGATAACCATCAAGCAACTCAATTCGAGGAAGTAATTCCTAGAGAATTTAGAAGGCTAGTTAGTGAAAATAGATTAGCTGAATCTAAATTTAATGAGTTGCTTGAAGGAATTAAATATGCATACGATGAAAATAGTATTCCTAAAAATATATGTAATACTAATAATATACCCATAGACAGTTATAGGCAACACCATCCTTTAGCTGTTAAAAAAGGACAATATTGTCAAATTGGAGTGCAGAGATGTATTCCAATGAGTTATGGACATAAACCATTTGGTAATGATGTCCTAGATTTTGACCCTGATATAGGTGAATTTATTTGGTATAACATATATGAATGGAAATCTAGAAATTATATTAACAATATAAATTCATCACCTTATAGCCATTTACAACATATCAAAGGTAACACTATGCCATCATTATTGCAATATATTCCAATGGGAATTGAATTGGAATATATTTCTAGACTATCTCAACAAGACCAAACTGGTTGGCAATGTGATGGTTGTGCAGAATATGATTATGATAATGGTTATAATCGTGAAACATTTTGTTATGAGGACACAACTTGCGATGAGGAAGCAAATGCATTCTCAGGAATTTACGATTGTGGTAATAATAATGAAATTAGAAAATGGGAGGAAAATTCTTTTAGATTTCTTGCTGAACTTAATTTATCATTTGGTGCAGTTGGAACACAAGGTAAAAGAGTATGGATAGCAAAAGCTGATTCATCAGTTGATATTGAATTTGTTAGTGCACCTATGACTCTTAGAGCATATAAAATGGGATTTGCTATAGCTGAATATTTATTCAATAGTTTTGATGTATATTCAGAACACGCAAAAGGATTTTATGGCCCTTGTGGAGCACATATTCATATAGATAAACAAACTATTGATAATCCATATCAATATTATGCATTTTTATCTATGCATTATGAAAATCCTGAATTAATAGCAACTATTGCACAACGTTCAATTGGTTCTGATAGTGAATGGTGTTATCTACAGAAACCAGATGAAGTAGCTAGATTTGCTTATTACAAAAGTAATAGCGGAACTAGAGGAGCTGTGCACGTTGGAAGTGATACAGTAGAGCTTAGATATTTTAGGTCTAATTTAAAAGTTGAAAGACTTTTAAAGAATCTAGAATTTACACAAGCTTTATATCATTTTGTAACACAATTAAGTTATCAAGATATGTCTAGAGATAATGGACATAAAGCTAAATATTTTTTGTTATGGATACGAGCTTATCGTAATACATACAAAAATTTATTTAATTTCTTGACATCAAGAGGTTGGTTAGGAAATGATGAATACACAGAAATGGAGGAAAGATAATGTGTATTATTGCAATGATACCAGCAGGTAAGCAAATTAATAAAAATACTCTTGAAAATATGACTAATAACAATCCAGATGGAAGTGGAATAGCGTGGATTCAAGATAATAAAATTAAAACATATAAAACTATGGATAATGAAAAATTTATTAATAAAGCGTTAGAAGTACAAAGTAAATTTTGTAAAGATAGCGATATATTAATTCATTGTAGAATTGCTACATCAGGTAAAACTGATTTAGATAATTGTCATCCATTCAAAATAAGTAATGATACTGTTTTTGCACATAATGGAATATTAAATTGTGTTGAAGCTACAAATAAAGTTAGTGATACAAGAATATTTAATAAAGCATTATTAAAACAGTTAAAACCAGAATTTCTAGATAATGTAACTACTAGGAAATTAATTGGAGAAATAATTAAGAGTGATAAATTAGCATTCTTAACAGTTAATCCTAAATTAAAAAGAAATAGTTATATTATTAATAGAGATTTAGGTGAAAAAGAAAATCGTGTATGGTTTTCTAATGATTCATATAAGGAAAAAACTTATGTTACTGATGTTTGTTATAATTGGAACTTAAGACCTGATTATGATTCTATTGAGGAAACACCACACGATGATGAAACATTACCTGCTAATGTTTTTCAACCATTTGACCAAAATTTAGAAGTTTGGTTAAGAGGAAATGATTATGAGGATATAATTATAAGTCCTTATAGAACAGATAAAGTTGATAACAAGTTAGCTAGTAAAAATAAAATCAAATTAAATAAAGTACAAAATTTAGATGAGGCAGAGTACGCTGATTTATATTTTGATACATTTGGAATTGAATGTCCAGTAATTGTTGAGGATACAATGCATGAAAGTTGGATATTCTAAATAAATAATGTTATACACCTAGATATATTTCTAGGTGTATAACTTAAAAAAATTTTTGATCGTTTATAAATGTCTAGTAGGGAATAGTGACTAGTAAGGATAACCAGTGCTAGCCTTCTGTATTTGTTGCATTAATGTTTCAGGCCTATTCTTAAATTTATTAAAAGGTGTAGGATTGAGTATTGCAAAAGTCTCTTCGATAGAATATTTATTTTTAATTAATTTTAAAGCTAGAGAAAATATTAAACGAGAACGGTCTACATCTGTATGCTTAGCATATTCTTTTGATGTCATAGTAACCCAATACTGAACTTCTAAAGGTAGCTCGTCAATTTTAATTTCATACTCGCCATTAGGTATAGTTCTTGGAGCTTCAACTTCTGTAGTTTTTAAATTAGGAATTGCATCAAAATCATCTATGGTGTATGTGCATTCTGAATCATATTTTTCTATAGTTCCTTTTTCTCCGCCTCTTTTTGCATTAACAGATAAGGGCACTCGCAATACTCTTGCGCTGTCCCAAGCACCCTTATCCGCATTTAAGTGGTAAACCAACCTTCTGTTTAGATCTTGTTGAATTTCTAGAGACACCAAAGAATCTAACAGCCATATCCCTTGCCACCTAGATTTACTGGTAGTCCATACAATAGATGGTTCAGGCGCTAGTTTTATTCCACCACTCCATTTGACATCAAGCTCATCCATATCTACAAATAAACAACCTTGCTTGTCTTTAACATTTATTGATTTTCTTGAGTCAGCATCATTAAAACATAAAGGAGTCCAATATATATCTTCTTCCTCATTTTGATTTTCAAGATGTTCTTTTATAGCTGCGTAATCATCCCAAGAAATTTTTTTATCGTTCCATTTTTTTCCTTTAGTAGATATAAAGGCAAATCCTCCACCGTTATTGGCCCATACTGTGCTCATTAAATAAAGTGAATCTTTAGAATTATTAAACATTGTTCTCCATTCGTCTCTAGATAGACTATCCTAGCAATATGGCAGATATATATGAAAGCCCTGATGAATTTTATCATCTTAATGAATTACCATTCACTAGAGCTGCAATGGAAAGCTTCTCAAAAGTTATAGAAGAATGGCCTGAAGATGTAGGTGTTGCTGATATTGTTTTATTTATTACAGCATTATATATAAAAATGAGAGAATCAATGGACCCCCTAGAGTTAACCAAGCAAATGCAGAAGGCATTATACATGACAGAAAGTACAATCCAAGTTTATAAAGATAATTTCCCTGGTAGGTATCCTAACGATAGGAATGAAGCAGAACTAAAATGGGAAATTAATGATATATTCAAGGATATTAACGAAACCGATTGAGAATTTCGTGCCCAGGTTGTGGGAAGTATCTAGAAAATATCAATAGTGTATTGATTTGTTTCAATAAAGATTGTAAACATTTTAATAAAATACAGGCAGGGAGGTCAGATGACCAAAGAAAAAGATCTAGGAAATAACTATTATCCTAGCGGTTGGCAACCGAGATACGAATTCGATGAGCCATTAGGCAGAGGTGAGATAACTCACGTAGGAACAGACCCAAATTACAAAAGTAAATTTGATGAAATACTAAAACAATGGGGTTTTGACCCTAAACACTACGAAATAGAAGGGGAAGTTAGAGCAAGTTCCTGGAATAGTCAGCTAAAGGGTGGTGAAGTTGTCACATTTTATGCGTTTAAAGGCCTTGTAAAGCGAAAAAATCCTGGAAGAGACAGGTTTGTAGCGAAACTTGAGAAAGAAATAAGCAAGAAACCTGTATTAAAGGTCAAAAAGAGAGGCGGAGACACCGCCTTTTTGTTTATGATGGCCGATTGGCAACTCGGTAAGGCCGATCTAGGGGTTGAAAACACCGTTAAGCGCCTTGAATTGGCCCTTACAAGCGGTGTAGAAAGGATTAAGGCACTCCGTAAGGCAGGTGTGAAAATCAGTAAAGTTTACCTAGTTGGAATGGGTGACCTCACGGAAAATTGTTTTGGGTATTACGACTCCCAACCATTTAATATAGAGCTTTCATTAGCACAACAGTATCATCTAGCTAGAAAATTGATAATGAGATGTGTAGATACCTTCTTACCGTTAGTTGATGAGATAGTTTTAGCTGGTGTACCAGGAAATCACGGCGAAATGTCTAGGTCTGGGAAGGGAAAAGTGACTACAGACCGCTTAGATAACTCAGATACAATGCATCTAGAGATTTGTGGTGAAATAATGGAAAAAAATCCTAGATATAAAAAGGTAAAAGTAGATGTTGCTGATGGATTTCATCAAGTTTTAGACATTTATGGTAAAAAGGTAGCTTTTACTCACGGGCATATGAGCGGTGGCAGTGGGGATCCAACCAATAAAATACTTAATTGGTGGAAAGGACAAATGTTTGGATGGCTTCCTTCGGGGCAGGCTCAAATTCTTATAACCGCGCATTACCACCATTTTCGTAGCTTACAACAAGGTGATAGAGTCTGGTTTCAATGCCCTAGTATCGATAAAAGCATTGATTTTACTGAGCGAACAGGTATGTGGAACCACCCAGGAGTCCTTACTTTAACTATAAATAAAGATGGTTGGGATAATTTAAGTATTTTATAACTTAAAAACGAGAGGTTATTAATATAGTTATGTACTCAGGTGGAAGCAACTTATAGGTGCCTTTCTTTCCCTGTTATGTACGGTAAAAAATTGTCTATAAGTTGCCCACCTTAAAAAAGGAAGGTTATTATGGAGAACATTTATTCAACGCAAGAGGCGTTAGAATTAGCAAAAGAAATATACACCGCTGATGAAATAGGCGATACTAAAGTTGGAGAGTTTATAGAAAAAGCTCCAGCAGAAGATTTAGTTTTAGCAAGAATACCTTTGAGAAATGCTGAAGAGTGTACAAAGGTAGTCAAAAATCATGCTGAAAACTTTATTAGAAAAGATGTTGAAAATAGAGGTACCTTTAAATTAAACGATACTGTATTTCATTCAACAAAACCTTATAAATACGAAGTTTTAGATTTGCCTAATTTCTTTAGATGGCTATTAGGCGATGTAGAAGAAGATAAGATAGGCGTATTGTGTGCGATTGTTGGGTCTAAGTTTATTCCTAAATTAAGAGCACTAGATACTATCTCTGAAATGAGGGGTAAAAATCCTCAGACTATAAGAGATACCTTTTTAGCGAGGAACATAGATGATGAATCTAGACTACTCATAATAAATTGCAGTAGTGCTTCCGCACCTAAATGGGCTGTCAATATGGAAGAAGGTGAGAGATTTGAAAGATCTTAAAGCTTTAGCTCAACCTTTTGCAGGACTTGTAAAGGACGCAGCTCCTGGAAAGTTCGGAGATTATGTTGAGCATACTGCAGTAACACAGAGATTGTTATTGCATTTGGGTCCTTATGACCAAACTGTCGTACGAGAAATCTATGATGAACATAAGGAATATGGTAAATGTCTAGTCGGAGTCGTTCTTGAAATGAAATTCAAGATTGATGGTGAGGTAGTCACTATTCAAGAAGGCGGTTCTGTTGACAAACCATATAAAGTAACAAATAAAAAAACAGGAGAAAGAATGCATAATGGCGAGAGATTAAAACTTGCTATTTCTGATGCACATAAACGTTGCGCTATGAGAGTTAGCTTAGGTTTACATTTATGGGCCCAAGAAGATTACTTTCTCTATGATCAATTGGAGGAAAATAATGGTTGATTCAAAAAAAATAAGTATAAGTGAAGATGATATCCAAGGTTCAGGTAGCTTTGTATTAGAGGCAGGAGATTACGAAGGCAAAGTTGTCTCTGTGAAAGACCACCTCAGCGAAGCTGGAAATGAAGGTTGGGTATGGGAGATAGAAGCTATGGGAACTATGTTCAAAATGTGGACTATGTTTACTAAAAGCTCTAAATGGAAACTAATTGAGGTAATGAAATCACTTCATGTTGAACTCAAAGCTGGTGAGATGGAATTTAATCCAGATAATTATATAGGGAAACCTATTGGAATTGAGATTGATAAAGAAGAAGGTAGTGATTACTTTAATATTGTGAAAACTTTCCCAATTAAAGTAACAGTTGAAGCACCTAAAGACAGTGCTTTCTAGACTATAATAAAGTTAATACATAACTCTCATAGTTATGTAAAAAAACCCTTGGACTAGCAATAGCTCAAGGGTTTTTTATTATCTTTTTTTGCCGTATTTTCCGACTTTAGCTTTTTTCTTTAACTTTTTAGTTCCATATTTTGGCATGATACCTACTTAGTTATCTGTTTTTTAGCGTAAGTTTTAATTACAGCCAAAGCTGCACCACCACCAGCAAGTGCTGCAAGCTGAAGTGTTTCAGCTTCTACACCAACCAATGGAGCTACTGTTAAAGCACCGATGAACGCTTCAATGAAGGTCCAACCAGTTCTCTCTAACATATCTTTTAAGTCTTCTGACATATGTCTCCTTAATCAATTACTTTCCCACTCAGTTTAAACTGAATTTTGGAAACTTTCTCATTAATAGATTCAAGTTGTTTCATAACTTGAGGTATACCTATTACATCATCTGTGGATTTATTAGATAATTCACCATCTAAATCAATTTTGCTATATTCTATGGTGACTTTCTCGCCTTTTAGTATGGCCCCAGACACTTTTGGATAAAGTTTTTTATACGCTACAGCACTTGAGCCGACAAAACCGTTAAAATTCACATCTAAATCTTGCTGGGTGTCTCCAACTATCAAACAACCTGAGGTATGCTCGTCATGGTTCCCTTGATGAATTAATATATATTCAAATCCAGGGACATCTTGTAGCCATAACATACCTCTGTGCATTGTCGGATACTTCTTGGTATAGCGATCGTTGAAACCGCCTACTGTTCTTAGCTTAATTTCATACTTCCCTTCAGGTATACACGTCTCGTGAATTTGCTTCTTTGCCTGATATTGATCTTCGAGAACGTAGCATTCAAAAAGTCCGTCTATAAAAAGTAGACCATTTGTCGCATCTTTTCCCATTTGGTGTCTAATAACTTGTAGTTTCATTCTTTCTCCTTTTTTGTATTGCAGTGCAGTGAGCACCCACAGCATAGATATTTACATCCACATCTCATTTTCTAAACCTTATGGTTAAAAGCCATACACCTAACGTTATTAAAGTCGCAAGACCTGTAATCTGTTGGGCGCTCCCTGTGAGAGTAAGTGTAGCAATAACTAAACCAACTAAAGTCCAACTAAGGTTTAAAGTTTCTTTAATTATTTCTACAAACCAAGACCATATCTTTTTAAACATTATGATCTTCTCATTATAAATGCTGCCATAGAAGCTATTCTAGTCAGAATAACTGGCACTACAACTTCTTGAGCTTTTTCTCGCTGATCAGATGTCATGTCATCACCAATGTTTGTAATAGTTATTTCTTCTAAGTTATCAAAGTCCACAAAAACTTCTATTGGATTCTCGAGAAACTCCTCATACTGCACCTCTGTAACAACATCCGCAAGAGTATAATTCTCTACATCTTTATTTTCTACAGCTCTCTCAACATATTCTTCTACTGCAGTAGCAACTGATTCATCTTCCTTAACAGCTTCAGCAATAATCTCAACGTCTTCTGCTTCTACTTGTAATACTTCAGCAACAACTTCAACTTGTTCTTCTGTTAGTTCCTCTATCTCTTCAATAGCTTCTTCAACTACGGCCTGTACTACCGCCTGTGTTTCCTCTGTGGCTTCGGATAGATTCTGTACACCAATGTCGTTAACTTCTTCTAAGACTTCAACGACTTCTTCTGTTTCAAGCTCTTCAACATATTCTTCAATAACTTCTTCAATTTCTTCTTCAGATAAATCTTCTTCAACTACAGGTATATCAATAACTTCTTCTAATTCTGCAACTTCTTCTTCAACCATTTCTTCAGTAAGTATCTCTTCAATTGGTTCTTCATCTTCCAAAATTTCAGGTTCATCATCAATAAATTCTTCTTCAACTTCAGGTATAAGATCATCTTGTACACTCTCCAAATCTTCTAATACTTCCTCTGGGTCAGGAGGGAATATATCATTAGCTATTAATACATCTATTAAGTCTATATCTTCTTCAATAATAATTTCTATTTCTTCAAACTCTTCCAGCTCTTCTATGTATTCCTCTACTTCAAGGATTATTTCAACAAACTCCTCTAGTTCCTCATCTGATAATTCTTCAATGAATTCAAGTTCTTCTTCCAAGAGTTCAAGCTCCTTAGCCTCAGTCTCCATTTCCTCTTCAAGAATAAGTATCTCTTCCTCAGTAAGTTCTTCAAATTCAAGTTCTTCAAATTCATCATCATCTGCCACTTCAAGTACCACAATGACATCATCAAGAAGCTCTTCTCCTTCTTCATATTCTTCTTCATATATTTCTTCCTCGTATTCTTCCTCATATATTTCAAAATCACAATCACCACGCTCAATCTGAGCATCAGTCATCTCACAACCATACTCTTCTAAGTTAGCTAATCTTTGTTCATCACGTATTGCTGTTGCTTCAATTTCTTCTCTAGTATTTCTTTCTTCATTAGTTTCATAAATACCTGTTTCTTCAAAGTTTAGCTCTTCTTCTGTAGGAGGAGGCGGAACATAAACAGTTGTAGTTGTTGTAGTAGTAGTAGTTGTAGTAGTCGTAGTAGGAGTTGTAGCAGTATATTTATAATATACATTATCTATTAGCCACCAATCACCTAAGTTATCTGAAGCTCCTGGTATCACTATCTCATTGATAGTTGTACCTGTTGGTGCAGTTACTACTATAGTCGCCGTGCTGTTCTCTGCCGTCTGTGGATCTGCAGCGTCCCAAGTGTTAATAAAGTTTATTGTTGAAGTTGTATCATCATCATAGTAAACAGTAGCTGTACCTGTAGATTCTCTAGCACCATACCTTAAACCTACCTCAGTAATCGGTTTAGTTTCTGAGTTAGGAAATGCAATCGTAAATCCATCTGTTGAACTACGTAATCCGATTTGATATCTATCTGCTCCATAATACTGTGAGCCGTGGCAATCCATATCTTCAATGTGGATTCCTCCAGGAACCATACTGTTGTCGCAATCAGCTTCGGCAGCAAGGCTAGTATCGTTACCACCATAAACGAAAGTAATATCTTCGTTAATTTGTTGGTTATCAAAACCCTCAGTTACTGTTGTTTCTTCTGCATAAACAGGTATAGGAGGAAGTATTAAAAATAAGACTAAAGCTAAACGACTTAACCGCCTGGTATGCAGTAACAATTTCCTTTGCAATCGCAAGTATTCCATTCCATCATCCACCAACCTTAAATAATATCTCTCTAATAACTTCTTCTATAATGATTAAGTTCTGATTAAACCCACTAATACTATCTTGATATGCAATAACTTGCGCTTTAAGTGTTGCTACTTCTTGTTGTAGATCATTAACTGTTTTAAATAACCAACCAACTAAGGCAGCTAAACCGCCTTGTAATATTTGTCCGAGATTAACTTGAGCTTTCATATTTTACATTATAGTATTTAAAAATGCTGCTGTGCTACTAATAGCAACTAACCAACCAACAATTTCAGCTCTCGTAGGAGATTTATTTATTTTCTCATGTAAAAAATCTATGCGTTCATTTAGATCTGATACTTCTTCCCTAATAAGGTAGAGCATTTCTTTGTTTGTGTAACCGTTATTGGATGTCATCAGTGGATAGCCAATCCCAATCTTCTTTAACATAATTATCAGGTATTTTAACTTCGGCTAGATTTTTTAACCATTTAAAAAATATACGAGCATAATAACCTAATAAAAATCCTACTATGTAATCCATGATGAAATATTATAACATAAATTCAATCAGGTTCTATCATTATACATTCACCAGGACATTCTTCTGCTGACTCTATAACTGCAGGTTCTTCACCTTTAGGAACTGTGGCTAAACCTTTAGCACC
>CEUZ01289124.1_pt1 | contig 11468 bp, 13 predicted proteins | sample 361511 | NCBI WGS metagenome assembly CEUZ01 (sample SAMEA2622822, study PRJEB7988) | marine metagenome | biome: marine biome (ENVO:00000447); feature: surface water layer (ENVO:00002042); material: "saline water (ENVO:00002010), including plankton (ENVO:xxxxxxxx)" | depth 5 m
TTCAGCAAGGAGGACGGCTATCCCCCCAACCCTACCTGTTGCCAATAAAGTAATTATTTTCATAATATATAGATGACTTGTTATTTTCATATTCTATTGCTTCTTTGACGAGCATAAATCGCAAAAATCAATACTAGCCCTACAGTTGCAATTGTAAATATAATTTCATTCTCTGTTCTTGAATAATTCTCTTGCAATTCATTTACAAAGAACACATTATCGGGGATATTTTCTATCCTTGTATTCCTCTTAATTACATCTGATAATCTAGTATTGTCTATATCTTCAACAATATCTTTCAAATCTGGATCGTTCAAATAGAATAAACGATCTCCGTTTCTCGTCCTTTCAAATTGTTCTTTAATTATATAATATCCAGTTTCTCCAAGTGTTGAACCTTCTACGTGCTCTTCTGATAATACCCCGATTATTGGATCTAATTCATCCACACCTCTATATGCCTGATTCAATCGTCTTATTATTTCTTGATCTGAATTTATTTCTTCAAATTCCTTTACAGGAATTAGACCAATTTCTTTTCGTATTGAATTATAATCTGGTATTCCGTGATCTCTTGCTCTTATTATGTCTAAAACACATAAATCTAAACCTCCTCTTTGAGGCTCTCCAAATAAAAAGTTCCTAATACTATCGTGATAATATATGTCAGTAGCTTGTTGATTTGTTACAATTATTCCTTTTATAATTGAATCAATTCCATGTTTTTGAATAATTGAAGGGTTGAAAAAACCCTCTTGCATTGGAATAGTTTGTTTTACGTTTGTTTCATTGACTAAAATGAATTGTTCTCCTATTTGACTATGTCCAATTCTAAATGCTACGACCGAAAACAAATGAGAAATCTGCGGATTCACTGATTTATCATATCCTACATAAGGTTCTAATTCTATACCTAGGGACGGTATGAATTCATTATATGTTATTGATTGGATTATTGCTGTGTTTATCTTTCTTGCCATTTGAAATATTTCTTCGTCACTCAATTCAGGATTGTCGTTAATAATTTCTTCTGCTATCCGATTGTGTTCTCTTACAAATAATGTGTTAATTGCTGTTAATGCAATATTTTCATTCGCTCTTGTATCTCCTGAAAAAAATGCTAAACCTCTTACTCTTTGTTCTTCTATTGAATTTACGGGTGCTAATCTCAATAAATCTCCATTTTCATGTTCTGTTGTGATTAATTTTCCACCTTCAAATGTTCTTAATTCATTTGCACGTTGTTCTGACGTTCCATATATTACACTTCCATCTAACCATGGAGTTACTGTGTTTATTTGTTCACGGTTATTCTCATTTGATATCCCTGTTCTAACATCGTATAGACTTCGAAATACAGACATCATTGTTTGACCTTCTCGATAATATGGATCGTTATTTGGTGCAATAATCTGAATTCTTTCTAAATTTTGTAATCTTGTATCAAACACTGCGGTTGGAGTAAAATCTATATCGTGAGAGATGAACTGTCCCCATACCCAATTCATATCTGATAAATCTCTTTCATCAATAATATTTGAACCTGGTTGCTGATCACATACTATATTACTTATGACTCTGGGATTGGGACTTTCTGAATTGGATAGTTCTGATATTCCATCTGAATATGCTTGATTAACTAATCTTCGAAGAGTCAAATTCGCCTCTCCCCATTCTAAATTCTCTTTATTATTTTCTGAACCTTTAAAATTATAAGAATCTGATATATTGATTGAATTATATTGTCCAAATACAACTGAAGGCAGTAATATTAATATAGAAACTATTAATATTACTGTTTTTTTCATTTGCATGACTCGTTTATTAATTATTTTATTTCGGAAGTGATGCTGCTAGTTGTTCTAATCTCTTTACATTTACATTAGAACCAACAGTTAAGTCTCCAGTGAAAGTGAACTTTGGACCGAATATTGCATAATTAATTGGTGCTTCATTTTCATCAAATAGTGCTGTATATGAAAATGCTTTTCCATCTACTGCAACAATCTCTGATTTGAATGGTTCAGGTTCTATTCTCGAACCATATATCGTTCCTCCAGCAGATGCTTCCGTAAAACAATCTCCTGAATCACTTTCTAAAATACATGTTGAATTCTCTGCTTCATCAATTGATTTTACATGAAGTGAGGATGTAGACATCAACATGAAAAATGTATTTGCTTCAATTGGCACTTCACCCATCAAATACGTTGGCATTATGAAAGATTCTGGATTATTATCTACTCTACAGAATGCTCTTTTTTGATCGAAGTAAAATACCTCGTCCATTCTTACAGTTGGCTGTTTGTCAACGGTGTTTGGCATGTTTTTTACATTGCTTCCACCTCCAAATATTGCCCATCTTTGTAAGTCTTCTAGCTTGTCATTCAAATCGACTAAGTCGGTTTGCAATTGCGAATTTCTATCTCTTTCTTCTGCAAGATTGCCGTTAGAATTTAGAAATCCCAATCCTCCTATTCCTATACCTACTGCGGCTCCACCTGCATATTTTATAAAATCTCTTCGATTTTGTTTGTCAGTTTGTATATCTGCCATGCCTATAAAAAATAACTACTAGTTTATATATATAACGGCATTATAATATATTTCTCGTAAAAGACAAGATTGTAGTTACAATGTTTATGGTTCAGTAGACGGAACTACAATCATTTTATTTTAACATTGACCATATCAAGGCCTTATGCATATGTAATTTATTATCCACTTGTTGCCAAATTACTGAATTTTTACCATCTATTACACTTTCTGATACTTCTTCTCCACGTACAGCTGGTAGACAATGCATGAATATTGCATCATCCTTCGCTTTTGACATTATCTTATCGGTAACTCTGTATTTTGGAAGAAAAGTCTTCTTCTTTAATTCTTTATTTTTGTCTCCCATTGAAACTATCTTATCTGTAACTACTACATCAGAATCTATTACTGCCTTTATTGGATCTGTACTAATTGATAATGATGATTCATTCTTCTTCACTATTCTCTCAGCAACATCAATTATCTTTTTGTTTGGCGAATATTTATTTGGACATGCAATAGAGAAATCTGCTCCCAATTTTAATGCCGCAATCAAGAAATCATTCAATACATTGTTACTATCTCCTATCCAGGTTATTTTTAAATTACACAATGTTTTCTTCTTCTCTAATATTGTTTGTATATCCGATAATGCTTGACATGGGTGATTTGTATTTGACAATGCATTAATTACTGGAATTGAAGAATTATCAATAAATTCTTGTATATCTGAATTATGATAAGTACGCATTGCTACAATATCCACATATTCTGATAACGTCCTTGCAGTATCTTTAATTAATTCTCCTCTTGATATTTGTAAATCTGATTCACTAAGAAATATTGAATTTCCTCCCATTTGTTCCATTGCAATTTCAAAACTCAATCTTGTTCTTGTCGAAGGTTTTTGAAAAATTAACGCTAATGTCTTATTCTTGACTTTCTTTAATGGTATGTTCTTTCCACTCTTGAATTTTCTTGCAATTTTTACCATTTCTTGTATATCTTTTGCTTTTAATTCATTAATCTCCATCAAATTTTTCATTATATTTCCATCTCTCTACTGAAATAGCCCTGATAAGAATCTCTCTTCATTGAACTTCTCAAGGTCTTTATACTCTTGTCCAGTCCCTATATATATTATTGGTTTACCTGTTTCGCTCAAGATTGATAATATTGCCCCTCCTTTTACATCTGCATCCACTTTAGTTAAAATTGAACCATTAAATTCAGTGTATTTGAAGAATTCTTGTGTTTGAGATACCAAATCATTACCTGCAAGAGAATCTCCAATAAATATCGTAAAATCTGGCTCCACCACATTTTTTATTTTTAATACTTCCTGCATAAGGTTACTGTTTGTTTGAACCCTTCCAGATGTGTCAATTATTACCGCATCTATGCTATGTGTCTTAGAATATTCTACTCCATCTCTAGCTACTGCAGCGGGATCTGAACCATATTTTTGCGATATTAATTTCAAATCTAATCTATCTGCATGTTCTTTAATCTGCTCTATTGCTCCCGATCTGAATGTATCCCCTGCAACTATTACTGAAGAAATATTATTCTCTTTTAGTAGATGTCCAATCTTTGCTACTGTAGTTGTTTTTCCTGATCCATTTATTCCTACTATTAATATCTTGAATGGTTTAGTTTCTTTTGTTTTGATTAATTGAACTAGATCTATGTCCTCTACTTTTTGAAATATGTCCTTGATAGTACTAGTAAATTCATTTTTTATTATTTCTTTAAATTCATCACTTCTAGCAAATTTCTTCTCGATCATTTGTTTTTTTATATTCTCTGATATTTGGTCTACTAAATCAAATGGTATTTCTGATTCTAATAATTCTATTGTTAGATTTTCCATTACTTTGTCTAACTCTTTTTCTGAAATTTGTTTTTCTACAGCGATTTTTGAAAGATTTGATACTGCGTTTTTAACTTTGTCTAACATCTTGTTGGCCCTGTACAATATTGTTCAAAGCAGCTCTAATACTGTTGTATTGCTGTGCCATGTCTTGTTTTTGTGCATTTAATGCTTCAACAGATTTTTCTATATCTTTAATTCTTTCATTAAGAAATTCCTTTACCTCTTCTTCATTCTTTTCTATTGTTATTCCTGCACCAATATTAACAAAAAAAGTAGATTTTTCTCCTATTTTTGTTAATAAACCTGATCCAATAGGAAATAGAATTTCTTCTGAATTCACATTGCTTAAAATCTCCGTTGCTCGAACTGATGCTCTACTCTCAACAATCGCATTCATTGCTACATTTTCTCTGTTACCTATGTCAGTTAGGTATGATTCTAGCTGCTTCATTTGTTGAAGCAATACTTGGGTTTGTTGATCAACGTTCATTTTATTCTTTTTTTGTTCTTCTTATTTAAAACACTTGTGACGATTTAAATCCCAAATGCACTACTTACCATTACTAATTCAGGACCACTTGTTTGATTTCCAACTAATATATTCTCAGAATTAGAAATTATTCCTGAAGAAACATATGGAACTCCACTATTTACTGTTGCATTTTTTATATCTACCTGCAACACATCTCTAATTATCTTCAAATTATTTTCATTTATTATTGGATGAGCCACTGCTCCAGTATTAGTCGTTTTAATCATTGCTCCCATCAAATACATTGATGCAATATTCATTCTTTTTACGGGCACTTTCAATATTTTTGAAATATTCTTTGCTTCTTCCTCTCCAATTAAACTTGACACGATCGCTCCATAATCATTTGCAGCAATGAGATTTCCTGCTGAAGTAAATCTTGAATCTAATTTTTGTATCGGCAGTCCTGTTTCTTTTTTCAAAGCCTCTTCTTCAAAACCTTCGATTAATTTTGAAACAATTATTCCATTACTATTCATTATTGTTAGTGCACCTAGAAGCCTTGATCCACCAATTGTTGTTGATATGTTCTCTACTTTGAGATGTTTGATTATCTTTGATATCTTGGTTGAAGCTATTCCCGGCGGACTGATAAGAAAATTATCATTAGCCTGAAAAAATACTCCTATGTTTGGATTTCTATATATGTCGAATTTTATAATGTCCAATTATATCTGCATCTTTTAATTCGAAAGATTACTTATAGGAGTTACGTTATTTTTAATTGTTAATGTCTAATTCTGTTCTTGACTATCATCTTTCCAAACTTAAGAAATCTAAATTTCGTAATAGTTTTTCTCTTCATACAAAAGACTATCAGTATTTGGAAAAACATGGAATATCTGAAATAATAGATCATGCTCATAACTTCATTTTAGAAAGACTTTCTCCTGCATATCCTGATAATGATGGTAAACAAACTCCATTCAAGAATCATCCTGTTTTTATTGCTCAACACGCAACTGCAACTTGCTGTCGTAAATGTATGAATAAATGGTATAAAATTCCTCAAGGAGTTGAACTCACACCTGAACAAATTGATTTTTCAGTCGATTTGATAATTCATTGGATTCAATCTCAACAAACTCGTTCTCTACAAAATGAAAATTAATAATAGATATAAAAGATTAGAACATTTTTATGCTAAATGAATTCTGTTAAAAAAGGCCATTTAATGGAATTGCCAAGTCGGGTACTCATTGGTTATGATATTATTGAGGAATTTGGAAATTTTCTTAACGATTTGGCTATTGATAAATCTGTATTATTTGTTGGAGGCAAACGTGTACATTCTACAGTTAATGATATCATTGCTGAATCAATGGAAACATCTGAATTAAGTTTTGATTGGAAAATTATCGAAAATGCAACTACGTCTGTAACTGACGATGTATCTGAATTCTGCAAGTCAAATAATTACGGTCTAATTGTTGGTATCGGAGGGGGTAAATCTGTTGATGTTGCTAAATTATCTTCTTATCGCGCTAATCTTCCATTTGTTAGTTTTCCTACAAGTGCTTCACATGATGGTATCTCGAGCCCATTTGCATCAATCAAAGGTTCTGATAGACCCTATTCTTTTGTTGCCAGTCCTCCGCTTGGAATTTTTGCAGATATAAAAATAATATCACAAGCTCCGGATAGATTGCTATCTAGTGGATGTGGTGATTTAATTGCAAAAATCACTGCAATAAAAGACTGGGAACTTGCACGAGATAATTCGGGTGAAAAATTCCGTAATTACGCTGCAAGTCTTTCTTATATGAGTTCTCAAATCTTATTTGACGAATCACTAAATTTCTCTAGTAATAAAATTGATAGTGTAAGAAATGTTGTCGAAGCTCTAATTAGCACTGGTGTTGCCGCTGGAATTGCAGGTAGCAGCCGCCCATGCAGTGGCTCAGAACATCTTATCAGCCATGCTCTTGATATAGTTTCTCCTAATAATGGACTTCATGGCGAAAAATGTGGTATGGCTTCTATTGCAATGTCGAAACTTCATGGACTAGATTGGCAAAATATTCGAAATGCATTGTTACGAGTAAATTGTCCTACTAATGTATCTGATATCGGTATTACTGCTGACGAACTAATTGAAGCAATTAATCTTGCTCCAACTATTCGACCTGAACGATATACTATTCTCAATACTGCTAATTTAGATAGAGAAAGTATACGTAAATTACTCTCAGAAACTAGTTGTATTTAGAATACCTATTCTATTTTTTCTTCACTAGATTCGTTTTCTACGTTTGAATCATCTGTAACTGTTTCTTGTTCAGTTGATTCTTCTTTATTTTTATCATCATCTTGTACTTGTTTTTCATCTTTAAATTGTTCAATATAGGATACTTCATTTACATCTTTTACATATTTCATAATCTCGTTTGCTATTGCTCTTTTTATTATTTGCAAACCTTCTAATAGAAAATATTCATCTGGAATTCTAATATTCGCAACACTCTGTTCGACTTCAACATTGATTTTTTCAATGCTATTTGGAATTCTTCTTTCAATAATCTCATTTATCATTTCTTTATTATCTTCAATTTTCTTAACTACTGTGAAATTATATTCTAAAGTTCTTCCTGCATATCTATGATTAAAATCAATTTGAGCTCTTCCTGAACCTACAAACCTTACTATTCCAATTCTTCCATCTATTTCAATTTCTGCCCCAACACTGATTTGATCTGCTTTGTCTCTAAATTTCTTTAGAGGCACTAATCTTGTTTTTGAAGCATCTCTCACTCCGAATCCTTTTTCTGGCGATATGTCAATATTTACTTGTTTTCCTATCTCAGCTTCTGCAAGCGCTTCATCTAATCCTTTTAATACCCAACTATCTCCAACTGCTACTAATCTGGGCTTAAATACAAAATCCTCGTCAATATCTCCAATTTTCTTTCCTTCCTCTTCAATTGTTGTCTCTATGATGTCTCCGGTATCTTTTACTTTTGCAGTAAAATCTAACAATATTAGGTCTCCATTATTCATAGATTATTATCTTACACTGGAAGTATAAAAATAAATTAGTGGTAACAAAACTTCGAAAAAGTTATCAGTATCTAATAATTATAATATCCTGAAATTAAATGTCAATTAATGCAAACGACTCTACATATCAGCAATTAATCATGCTTCCCGGACCAACTAATGTGCCTATCGAAGTCACACAAGCAATGGTCGCTCCTAGTATTGGCCATCGAACAGCCACTTTCAGCTCTATGATGAAAGAAATGATTCGTAAGGGAAAAATTCTATTTGAATGTCAAGAAGATATTATTCATTTATCTGCTTCTGGTACTGCCGCAGTAGAAGCCAGTATAACCAATATTCTTCGAAAAGATGATAAAGCACTTGTTACTGTGTGTGGAGAATTTGGAGGAAGGGTTTCCGAACAAATAGCTAGTGTAGGAGCTAATCCTATAGAACTCGTTGCCGATTATGGAGATTTCCCTTCTTTGTCTGATTTTGAACGTGCTTTGGAAAATAATCCTGACGCTAAAGCAGCTTACATCGTCACTAACGAAACATCATCAGGAGCAATGTGTCATTGGCTTAAAGAAGCTGGTGATTTAACTTCAAAACATGGAGCATTTCTTGTAGCCGATGCAGTTTCTAATTGGGGTGCAGATAAAATGCCTCTTGAGGATTACAATATTGATTTTATTGCTACTGGCAGCCAGAAAGCTTGTGCAGCACCTCCTGGACTAGCTATGATTGCACTTAGTAAACGGTATAAAGAACAGATGATGAATGATCCACAGAAACTTCATTTCCTTAATCTTCCACGTTTTATTAAAATGTCAGATAAAGTCAAACAAACTCCTTTCACTCCCTGTTTACCTGTTTATTTTGCTTTGAACAAAGCATACGATATTATGATTGAGGAAGGAATGGAGAATAGATACATTCGTCATCAAATATGTGGTAAAGCATTTTATGATGCATTTGAGGCAATGGGATTGCAACTCTTTGGCGCCCCAGAAACTCGTTCTAACACTGTTATATCTATTGCATACCCTGACGGAATTGACGATAAAGAATTTCGTGGTTCATTAGCTAAAAACTATGGAGTAGTCGTCGCTGGAGGTTTTGGCGAGATGATGGGCAAAATATTTAGAGTAGGAAGTCTTGGCATGATTAATTCATATTATGTCCTTACTACTATTTCTTCAATTGCAAATAACATGAATCGTCTTGGATTCAAGGCAAATACTGACGCGGCAATTGACGCAGCATTAAAAAATCTCTCTAAATTATAGATTTCATTCGTTCTACTGCATTAATCTCTGATAGATATTCTGCTATTTCAGGCATTACTAGTGATTTCCATCCTTTGCCTAATTCCAGTCTCTTTCTTACTTCAGTAGCAGATAATTCATTTCTATCTATTAATGGTATATTAATTACTTTTGTTTCGTCTTCTTTGAATAATCTTTCTGTCAATTCATCATTTGTGAAAATTATATTGTATTCTCCTATTGTATTTTTAATTGATTCTATCCATTCTGGATGATTGTTTGCATCATTTATGGGTACAATTGAAATATTTTTTTGCAATTTTTTTCCCTTTAATGCTAAATCAATCATTCTTTTTCTCTCTTCAAACGAAAATGGATTTCTTTTTTGATTACTTTTCTCTGCACTTCCTACGATTATGAATAATTTCTCTGAATTATTCTTCGCATATTCTATAGCTTGAATATGCCCTTTGTGCAGAGGCTGAAATCTTCCTACTAGTATTCCTACATTCATGCCCTCTATTTTAGTAATAGAAATTCTATTTAAATCTCCATTGTATTTAATGTTCTAATGATAAAAATTGATGGCTCACATGGTGAAGGAGGTGGACAAATTCTTCGAACTTCTGTCTCTCTTGCTGCAGCTCTTGGAGAATCTATAACTATTGATAAAATAAGATCTAATAGACCTAAACCTGGACTTCGACCTCAACATCTTCATTCAATTCGAAACATAGCCGAATTAAGCAACTCTGATACAGAGGGACTCGAACTTAATTCTACTTCAATCTCTTTATACCCAAATAAAATCTCTTCAAAAACTCTTGAAATTGATATTGGCACTGCGGGCAGTATTACTCTACTATTACAATCTCTTTTACAATCAATCAGTATTTCAGGTAAAACATTTATGTTTACAATTACAGGTGGTACTGATGTAAATTGGAGCCCTTCTACTGATTATCTTTGCAAAATCATCATTCCAATACTTGAAAAACTCGGATTTTCTATTACTACAAATATTATTAAACGTGGTTTTTACCCTAAGGGTAACGGAAAAATTATTTTCAAGGTTAAATCACCAACAAAAATAAAACCTATTTCACTTATTGAACCCGAGTATCTAAATTTGACAATTGACGGAATAATAACTTCAGAATCATCTAATTCACAAACTATGATTGATGAACAGTGTTTATACGCAAAAAATTTCTTAGAACAACATCAACTTCGAGTAAATTCTATAAACACTTCTATACATGAGTCTGATTCTTTCTCATCTGGACTTTGTATTTCTACTACTTCTCAAAAATCCTTCATTGGATCTGATTCTCTAGCATCTAATCTAAAAAACTTAAAGTTATTGGGAAAAACTTGCTCTAAAAAATTTCTTTCTGAATATGTATCTAATTGTACTGTTGATCATCATTTGGCAGATATGATTATTCCATTTTTATCTCTTTCAAAAAATTCATCTCAATTCACTACATCTTATATTAGTTCTCATCTACAAACTAATCTTGATTTATGTAAATCAATTACCGGAATGAATTATGAAATTGATAAAAAAAGTAAATTTTGTTATCTAGTTTCCATCAATCCTTAAAAAGGATAATGATTAATTCTGTAATATGGCGATGCCCTATCAAATTCCTGGTGCTACTGCTGTAGGTATTACTTTTGACAATGGAATTGTTTTAGCTGCAGAAAAACGAGTTTCATATGGAACTCATCTAGTTAGCCGTTCAGGAAAGAAAGTCTTTAAGCTTACTGATACTGTAGGGGCAGTAGCCGCTGGTATGATTTCTGATATGAATATTTTGATGCGTGAAGTAACAGCACATGCAAAAATCTTACAATTGGAAACAAATCAACCTGTTCCTCCTAATTCTATTGCTAAACTCATGGGTGTAATAATGTATCAACAAAAATTTTTCCCTATGATGACTCAAATTATACTTGCAGGTATAGAAAATAACAAACCTGCTGTTTATGTTCTCGATCCTTTGGGCTCTGTTATTCCTGACGAATATGCTACTGTTGGCACTGGAGCTGAATTGGCAATTGGTGTAGTTGAATCTGAATATAAGAAGAACCTTAGTGAAAAAGAGGCTGTTGATTTAGCTATAAAATCTATTCGTTCAGCTATAAATCGCGATGCTGCATCTGGAGATGGTATTGATATACTAGTTGTTACAGAAAATGAAATTCGCGAACAATCAGTAAATACTTGATTTATATTTTATAATATTCTATTGTAGTTGTCTATGTCTAA
>CEUZ01095328.1_pt1 | contig 11466 bp, 12 predicted proteins | sample 361511 | NCBI WGS metagenome assembly CEUZ01 (sample SAMEA2622822, study PRJEB7988) | marine metagenome | biome: marine biome (ENVO:00000447); feature: surface water layer (ENVO:00002042); material: "saline water (ENVO:00002010), including plankton (ENVO:xxxxxxxx)" | depth 5 m
TTCCAAATATTGATAAAGCAATAATATCTGCTCATTGTCATAATGATCTTGGACTAGCAGTTGCAAACGCGCTTGCTGGATTATCTGCTGGTGTAAGACAAATTGAATGTACGATAAATGGAATTGGAGAAAGAGCTGGAAATGCTGCACTTGAGGAAATTGTGATGGCTATAAAAACAAGAAATGATTTAATGCCGTATGATACTGGAATTAAAACTGAACTAATTAGTAAAGCTTCAAAAATTGTTTCCAATGCTACTGGATTTCCAGTTCAGTTTAATAAAGCAATTGTTGGTAAAAATGCTTTTGCTCATGAGTCTGGGATCCATCAAGATGGGATGCTAAAAAATAGAGAAACTTATGAGATAATGTCTCCAGAGAGCGTAGGTGTTAAAAAAACATCTTTGGTAATGGGAAAACACTCAGGTAGACATGCATTTAAAGATAAATTAAGTGACTTAGGATATTCTGATGTGACTGATGATGTTATTCAGGAGGCTTTTGGAAAATTTAAAGTTTTAGCCGATAAGAAAAAGCATATATACGATGAAGATATAATTGCATTGGTTGATGACAGTTTAATTGTAGATAATAAGATAAATGCAATTAATTTAAAATCACTTAAAGTCTATGCAGGCACAGGTGAGCCACAAAGAGCTGAAATGACCCTGGATGTTTTTGGAGATATTAAACAAACTAAACAAACAGGCGATGGTCCAGTTGATGCAATTTTTAAATGTATAAAAGAACTTTATGAACATGATGTTAAACTATCTTTATATCAAGTTCATGCGGTTACCGAGGGCACAGACGCTCAGGCTACCGTAAGTGTAAAAATTGAGGAAAATGACAGAACAACCGTAGGTCAGTCTGCTGATACAGATACATTAGTTGCTTCTGCTAAAGCTTATTTAAATGCATTAAATAAAATGCTTATTAAGAGAGAGAAAAAATCTCTTTCAGGCAATATTGAACATCAAAAAGTAAAAGAAGGAGTTTAAATGGGAATGCTAGGAAAATTAACAGGTATTTGGTCACAAGATATGGCAATCGATCTAGGCACAGCTAATACCCTTGTAGTTTTAAAAGGCAAAGGAGTAGTTCTTAACGAACCATCAGTAGTTGCGGTAGTTGATAACAGAGGTAAAAAATCTGTTCTTGCAGTAGGAGACGAAGCTAAAACGATGCTTGGAAGAACTCCAGGAAATATAAGTGCTATTAGACCTTTAAGAGACGGTGTTATTGCAGACTTTATTGTTACTGAGGAAATGATTAAACATTTCATTAAAAAAGTTCATAAAAGAAGCACTTTTGCAAATCCTAGAATATTGATTTGCGTCCCTACAGGCTCAACGCCAGTTGAAAGAAAAGCGATTCAAGACAGTGCGTTAGCTGCTGGCGCAAGAAGAGTTCAGTTAATAGAAGAACCTATAGCTGCAGCTATTGGAGCAGGATTACCAATTTCAGAAGCTACAGGATCTATGGTAGTAGACATAGGAGGTGGAACTACAGAAATAGCGGTAATGTCATTAGGTGGAGTTGTATACTCAAATTCATTAAGAGTAGCAGGAGATGCAATGGATGTATCTTTACAAACTTTTATGAGAAAAGAATACAACTTATTAATCGGTGACAGTAGTGCGGAAAAAATAAAAAAAGAAATTGGAACAGCTATTCCAACAAATAATAATAAATATCCTGTTAAGGGTAGAGATATTAGATCAGGCACCCCAAAAGAAGTGAATATTACAGAAGAAGATACTTCAGAGGCATTAAACCCGATTATAAGAGAGATGGTTAATGGAATAAAAGATGCTTTAGAGAATACTCCTCCAGAGTTATCAGCCGACCTAGTTGATATGGGACTTACTTTAACAGGTGGTGGTGCATTATTGAAAAATATTGACAAAAGATTTTCAAAAGAAACCGGTCTTCCAGTTCATATTGCTGATGATCCATTAGCTTGTGTTGCAGTAGGCACAGGAAAAGCGCTAGACCAAGAGGAGACTTTTTCTACAATGTTATCAGAGTATTAAGATTTTATGTCAACGAGTAGGGATGATTTTGTTATTGCTATTCGATCTGCTTTCCTCAAGAAAAGTACTAAACAAAGGTTTTCACTCATATCATTAGTATTATTTTCAGTATTGTTAATTTTCCTTTCAAAAATTAATTTTACACCGATTAACTATGTTAAAATTTCGATAAATGAAGTTCTTTATCGTTTATCATTTGTAACATCTTTACCAGAAAAACAGATTAGAAAGAGTGCTGTAATCATAAATGAACATTTTAACTTATATGAAGAATACAAGATTAATAAAAATAAGTTAAATGAATTAGAGTCTAGAAGTATCAATTCAAATTATATAATTGAGGAAAATGAGAGACTAAGAAAATTAATCGATGAGTATATTGTTCAAACTAATGAAATAGTTGGCAAAGTTTTACTTGATAAAGATAGTCCTTTTTTAAAATCAATAATTGTAAATAAAGGAAGCAAAGACGAAATACAATTAGGGATGGCGGTTCTTGACGAGGGATATTTGGTTGGAAAAGTAGTAGAAGTAAATTTTTCAACATCAAGAATTTTATTGATATCAGATTTGAACAGCAAAATACCTGTAGCTTTAGAGCCAGGCAATTTACAGTCAATAATAACTGGCACAGGTAAAAAAAATGGAACCATACAATATTTTGAGGAAGATAATGAAATTGAAGAGGAATCAATTGCTTACACCTCTGGTTCTGGAGGAATTTTTAAACCCGGTATACCAGTTGGTATTGTAAAAATTGTAGATGAAGAAAACGAAAAATATGAGATAGATTTTTTTTCTAATTTATCTCAGCTAACATTTGTAAAATTAGTCTCATATGAAAAGGAACAATAGATAATGAGTGTAGAAAGTAAAATATCATTTTTTAAAAGGATTTTTACCTTTGCCCCTTTGATATTGTTATTTTTATCTGTATTAAATGAGTTTGATTTTAACTATTTAAATTATAAGTATTTTTCTTTCAATTTTCCATTTATCTTAATTTTTTATTGGAGTTTAAAAAGAAGTGAAAGCTTAGGCTATGGATTTATTTTTTTAGCAGGATTATTTAATGATGTAGTAGTTGGGTATCCAATTGGACTAAGTTGCCTTACTTATCTCCTTATTTGTGGTTTTTCCGCTTACTTAAAAAATATAACTTTACGACCAAATTTAGTTAATGAATGGTTCTTTTTTCTTTTTACAGTTTTAGTTGTGACTTCATTAAATTATTTTTTGTTAATCACAATCTTTTCAATAGAGTTTAATTATTATGAACTTTTAGGTAATATTTTTTTTACATTTATGCTTTATTATGTTTTTGCATATATTTTTGATATTTATCGAAAGTTAGTATTTAAAGGACAAGCCAATGATTAGCGACGGAGGCGATTCAAGTGTAAAAAAATTAGGAACAATTAATAGAAGAATGTTCATTCTCTCTATAGCTAAAGCGACTGTATTTTTTGGAATATGCACTAGACTATTTTCCTTACAAATCAGTGAAAATAAAAAATACCTTACTCTATCAGACAAGAATAGATTGCGAGAATCAAGATTACCTCCTGAGAGAGGAGAGTTCATTGACTATTTTGGAAACACAATTGCCGGAAATTTAAAAGTCTACCAACTCCATGTCGTTCCTGAACAAGTGGAAGACTTCAGATCATTAATGGTTAGATTAAAGGATATATTAGGCTTCGATAATGAAAAACTTTCAAAACTAATTAAAAAAAAGAATAAACAAAAGCCCTGGGAGACATTGGTTATTTCAGAGAATTTAAGTTGGGAAGAATTTGCTAAAATTAATTTTTATTTACATGAGTTATCTGGCGCTAAACCAGTTATAACATTGGGAAGAAGTTATCCATTTAAAGATAGCTTTACTCATGTTCTGGGTTATGTTGCTCAAGTCAGCGCAGACGATATAATTAAAAACCAAACCATAAAAGAAAGAAATGTACCTGGACTAAGAGTCGGGAAATCTGGATTGGAAAAAACTTTTGAGAGTGAATTAATAGGCACAAATAGCATTCAAAGGTTCGAGGTAAATGCCTACGGAAAAAGAATTAATCAAATTAATTTTGAAAAAGGAGAAAAAGGAAAAACAATAAAACTTACAGTAGATTCCGAAATTCAAAAAATGACATACGAATTGCTTAAGGAAAAAGCTGGATCAATAACAGTAATGGATATCTATACAGGAGATATAATTGCAATGAATTCATCACCTTCATTCGATCCTAACTTATTTTTATATGGAATTGATAATAAAATTTGGAAAGAAATTCAGAACGATCCTTTAAAGCCTCTTATCAATAAAACAGTTTTCGGGTTATATTCGCCTGGCTCAACAATAAAACCAATTGTTGCATTATCTGCTCTAGAAAATGATGTTGTTTCAACAAAATTTACAGTGAATTGTAGAGGTCATAAACATCCTCTTGAATTATATGGTGCCAAGTATCATTGTTGGAAAAAAGAAGGTCATGGTTATGTTTCTCTTAAAAACGCAATAAAACAATCATGTGATACTTATTTTTATGAAGCCTCGAGGTTGCTTGGTGTTGATCGTTTAAATTTAACGGCAAAAAAATTTGGATTAGGAAACCCTGTGCTAGGTGAATTTTTTAACGATAAAAAGGGAATTGTTCCATCAACAAAATGGAAAAAGGAAGAAATTGGCCAGAATTGGTATCTAGGAGAAACTTTAATTACAGGCATAGGACAGGGCTACATTCAGACCACTCCCTTACAACTATGTTTGATGACAGCGCAATTAGCAAATGGAGGTTACAAAATTTATCCAAATATTTTAGCCAGTGATAAAAGAGACTCTTTAGATGAGATTAAAAATAAAATGAAATTAGAAGAATTGGGAGTTAAGGAGCAGCAAAATTTATTTGAACGAACTGAAGAACTATTTAACCCAAATTTAAAAAAATATACCGCTTTATACAGGAATAAGGAAAATGTAAAATTTGTTTTGGATGCAATGTTTAGTTCTACAAATGAGGTTTTTGGTACATCTTATTCATCTAGAATTGAAGATCCAAAATATCAATTTGCCGGAAAAACAGGAACCTCACAGGTAAAAAGAATAACTGACAGAGATAGAGAGTTAGATTTAAAAATTGATCAAATTCCTTACAAAGAAAGGGATCATGCTTGGTTTGTTGCTTTTGGCCCATACAAAGAACCAAGGTATGCAGTAAGTATTTTAGTAGAGCACGGAGGATCTGGAAGTAAAGCTGCTGCCCCAATTGCAAAAAAATTATTTAAAGTAATTATAGACAGACACGAGGAAAGGGAAACGATGAGAAGAAACTCATCTTTAAAAGTTTAATGTATCATAGATTTTCTTATTCAAATCAAAAAACCTTTTTTCAAAAATTAAGATCAATAGATTATATTTTATTGATATCAATTTTTTTAGTTGGTTTGATTAGTATAGCCGCTATGTACTCTACTGATGGAGGAGAAGTTTTGTTCCATACGAAGAATCATATATTGAGATTTGGAATATTTTTTATATTTATGATTATTCTTTCCTTTATAAATATCAAATACTGGCATGCAATATCATACTTTTTTTATATAATTGTATTGGGTCTATTAATTTGGGCCTCTCTTTATGGTGTAACTGCCTCTGGTTCAAAGCGGTGGATAAATTTATATTTTATTAATTTGCAACCCTCAGAATTTATGAAAATTGCAATAATAGTTTGTTTTGCTAAATATTATCATAGAGTACAAATTACTAATGTTAATAAAATTTTAAATATTTTATTTCCATTTACAATTTTGGTTATTCCAATATTTTTAGTTGTATCTCAGCCAGATTTAGGAACTTCTGTACTCATAGCGACAAGTGGAATAATAGTACTTTGGCTTGCTGGAATTAATATTAAATATTTTGTTTTTTCGTCTCTTTTATTTATTGTATCAGCACCTTTTGTTATTTCTTTTTTAAAACCATACCAAAAATTAAGAATACTAAGCTTTTTTAATCCTGATAGAGACCCTTTGGGAGCCGGATATCAAATTATACAATCTAAAATAGCAGTTGGTTCTGGAGGAATTTATGGAAAAGGTTTTTTAAAGGGGACTCAAGGATATCTCGAGTTTTTACCAGAAAAACATACAGATTTTATTTTTACACTTTTCTCAGAAGAGTTTGGTTTTATAGGATCAGTTATACTTTTAATAATTTATGCAGTTTTAATTTATAGAATTATAAAAATAGGCACAGACTCAAGAAGCTTTTTTGGAAGATTGTTTTGTTATGGATTTGCATCTTCTATATTTGTTTATATTTCCGTAAATATGTGCATGGTGCTTGGCTTGTTACCGATCGTCGGATCTCCCTTGCCAATAATGTCCTACGGGGGATCATCAATGCTTGCGACAATGATTGGTTTTTCAATTGTTATGAGTGCAAAAATTTATAATAGACAACTTATAAGTTAGTTTTAATTTTTATGTAAATTTGTCACTCTATTTTTAATAAATTTTTTTGTAATATTAATTAATGGAAAATGAAAAAATTGGCATTTTAGGAGCGGGCATTCAAGGAGTCTGTACGGCTCTTTACCTTCAAAAAAAAGGTTACGACATTACTTTGTTTGACAGAGATCAACCTGGAAATTATGCAGCTTCCTATGGAAATGCTGGACATTTTTCACCTTACGCTTCTGTACCATTAAATAGACCAGATATAATCACTGATGTTCCTGCAATGCTGATAAGCACAACAGGTCCTTTGGCATTGAAATGGAACTATGTTCCGAAAATGATACCTTGGTTTTTAAAATTTTTAAAAAGTTGTACAAAAAAAAATATGATGCATACAGCAAAGTATATGCATCAAATTTTAGACTTAGCACTCCCAGCCTATGATGAGTTATTTGATGAAATTGATTTATCTGGATTAGTAGAAAATAAAGGTATTTTATATATTTGGAATGATCAAAATCTTAAAAGTAGAGAGCTAGAAATTAATATAAGGAAAGAAATAGGAGCCGAACAGCAGCTCGTGAACAAAAAAGAAATTCATGATCTTGAACCGAAAATAAAGAATATTTATCATGCAGGTGTATTTTATAAATCAGCAAGACATGCAAGAAATCCTGGGAAAATTTGGCTTAGACTATTTGAAAACTTTCTAAAAAAAGGTGGTAAATTTATAAAACTAAATATTCAAGACTTAAATTTTGACGATAATAAGCCCGTGTTAAGATCTGAAACACGGAGATTTGTATTCGATAAAATAGTTATTTGTTGTGGAGCATTTTCAAAAAAATTAACAGATAAGTTACATGAAAAAATACCTTTAGACACTGAAAGAGGTTATCATATACATTTTAAAGGTTTTGATAATTTAATTTCTAGGCCTGTGGTATTTCAAAATAGAGGATTTGGAATGACACCTATGGAGCAAGGCTTAAGAGTTGTTGGCACGGTAGAATTTGGTGGATTAGACAATCCTTTAACAAAAGCAAGGGTGAAAAATCTAATAAATAACGCGAAGTATTTACTTGATGGTTTACCGAATGATCATACAGATGAATGGCTTGGTTTTAGACCGACCTTACCAGACTATTTACCTGTAATAGGTCCTTCAAAAAATTATAAAAATGTATTTTATTCTTTTGGTCACCATCATTTAGGATGGACATTAGGAGCTATATCTGGGAAGATAATATCTAATATGATTTCTGGAGAAAATACAAATTTAGATTTAAAACCATATAGTTCATCAAGATTTTCTTAAAACAAGTGAATAACAAAAATAACCTTGCGTACTTATTATTAATACTGACAACATTATTTTGGTCAGGGAATTTTATAGTTGGAAAAGCTGCGAGCATGTATGAAATACCTCCTTTTTCATTAAACTTTTACAGATGGTTTTTTGCTGGACTACTTTTACTACCTTTTACGATTAAAGAGATTTTAAATAAAAAAGATTATATTTTAAAAAATTTAAGTTTTTTTATAATTTTAGGTATTACAAGTATAACAATTTTTAATTCGATAGTTTATTATTCATTATATCATACACAAGTTATCAGTGGAGTTTTAATGATATCAACCATTCCTGTTTGGATTATTTTTATATCTTCTATCTTGAATATTGAAAAAACAAATATTTATCAAGTATTTGGAGTTACTTTATCATTATTAGGTGTAATTTTTATAATAACTAAAACAGATTTAAATTTGATTAAAAATTTAGACTTTAACAAAGGAGATTTAACAATGGTAATTGCAATGTTTTCTTGGGCATTATATTCATCTCTCTTAAAGAAGAAGAAGTATGAAATTTCACAAATCGCTTTGTTAGAAGTGGTAATTATTTCTGGACTATTTTTTTTAATTCCAATTTATATTATTGAGATGAATTTAGGAAATGTAATTAAATTAGAAAAACCATTTTATCTTACATTAACTTACGTTGTTTTATTTCCAGGACTAGCATCATTCTTTTTTTGGATAAAAGGAATTTCAATAATTGGAGCAAATAGAGCGGGAGCTTTCTTGCACCTTATGCCAATCTTTGGAGCAATTATGGCAATTATTATTTTTGATGAAAAATTCATGTTTTATCATTTCCTAGGAGCAATATTTATTATTATGGGTATAACGCTATCAAATAAAAAAAAAATTAATGCTTAAAGTTGCAATACTAGACGACTATCAAAATGTCTCAAAGGAATTTGTAGATTTAAAAAAATTATCTGGGAAATATGATATAAAAATTTTTAGTGAACCTTTTACTGATGAACAAGATGCTATAAGTCAACTTAGTAATTTTGAGGCACTATTAATTATGAGAGAGAGGACAAAAATTACTTCAAATCTTATTTCAAATTTAAAAAAATTAAAATTTATTATTACTAGTGGAATGAGAAATAATGCAATTGATTTATCAGCAGCTAAAAACAAAGGTATCATTGTTTGTGGAACGGAAATTAATATTAACCCAACTTGTGAATTAACATGGGGTTTAATTCTAGGTTTAGCCAGGAATTTTAAAACAGAGATAGATAATATGTACCAAGGCTATTGGCAAACAACTGTTGGTGTAGAATTGAAAGGAAAAATTTTAGGTTTAATTGGATTAGGGAGAGTAGGATCTCAAGTTGCAAAAATTGCTAAAGTATTTGGGATGGAAGTAATGGCCTGGAGCGAAAATCTAAGTTTAGATAAATGTAAAGAATTAGGAGTATTGCCAGCTAGTAAAGAGGATTTAATTCAAAATTCAGATTTTGTATCAATTCATGTTCAAGGAGGAGATAGATATAAAGATTGTATTACACTTAAAGAGTTTGATAAAATGAAAAAAAGTTCATACTTAATTAATACTTCAAGAGGACCAATTGTTAATGAAGATGATCTTATTATCGCTGTATCAACTAATGTAATTGCAGGCGCCGGAATCGATGTATATGATAAAGAACCTTTGCCTTCTAATCACAAACTTAGATTTGTACCAAATATATTTCTACTGCCGCATCTTGGTTATGTTACTGCTGAAAATTACTCAATTTTTTATACTCAAATGATTGAAAATTTAGAAGCTTGTGTAAATGGAAAACCTTTAAGGATTATTGAATAAACTATGGTAAAAAAAAATTCATCTTTGACATCCGATCAAGAATTAATTTTATTTGAAGAAGGCACAGAAGCTCCAGGATCAAGTAAATTAAACAATGAAAAAAGAAAAGGTAGTTATCATTGTGTAAATTGTGATGCAAAACTTTTTGAGTCTAGCACAAAATACGAAAGTGGATCAGGCTGGCCTTCATTTTTTCAGAGTTTACCAAATGTGTTTGAAACAAAAACAGATCATTTGCTTGGTTATGCTAGGACAGAGTATCACTGTAAAAACTGTGGTGGTCATCACGGGCATATCTTTGATGATGGACCGCAACCAACTGGAAAAAGATACTGTAATAATGGTGTATGTTTAGTATTTAAGGCGATAAAAGACTAAAACTATTTTAATAAATCTTTTAACTTGTTTTCTTTTTCTAAAGCTCTTAACTCAGTATAACCACCTACATGATGGTTATCAAAAAAAATCTGAGGAATGGTTCTCATACCATTTGATTTTTTTAACATTTCATCCCTCAAATCATCTTTTGTTGAAATATCTATTTCTTTGTAAGAAAGATTATTTCTTGCAAATAATCTTTTTGCCGCTTCACAAAAATTACACATAGGTCCTGTATACATGAGGATATTTTTCATAAGTTATATATAATCATTTTTTTTTATTTTTCTTCTAATTTCTTTCCTTGATAATTCAAACTTTTTTCTATGTTTAATGCTTTTATTTTTAGCTCTTTCCCTCCAAAGCCTAAAGGATGAAGGTTTTAAATTTTTCCTCATAATTTTAATTACTTCAGATTCCGATTTTCCAGTCTTTTTTTTTATATCTTCAAAAGTCACTCTATCAGCCCAAGCTGCCCATATGACCCAATTTGAACTATTTGGATTTGGCTCAGGATTCTTCACTTTGGTTATTGGCCTGTGACCTTTTTTCATTAAAACTAAATAAATATTAAATATTCTCTTAATGCAATTTTTATAGGGTGTGGTATATTTTCATTTAGATAGTCCTATCTAGCCATCTTTAGCTCCCGGTTTTTTAGGACTATCCGTAAATGCTTCCCTTAGATTATTTTATTTTTTTACAAATTATACTTTTTTTATTTATTACTCCCGGAACACCAAGAATAGTAATAATTTCTTATTCAATGAATTATGGAGTTCAAAAATGCATATGGACTGCCCTAGGAGATGTCACAGCCAATTTATTACAAGCTACTTTAGTAATTTTTTTTATCGGATCTTTTTTTTCTGAAAATTCAATTTTTTTAAACACTTTTAAGTGGATTGGAATTATTTATTTATGTTACCTTGCTTATGATATTTATAATTCAAGCCCAAAAGATGTAAATTCAAAAGAAATAAGTAAAAAAAGTTTCTTTTCTTTTTATAAAGATGGTTTTTTAGTTGCAGGCACTAGTCCAAAAGCATGGCTATTTTTTCCTTTTATTTTTCCACAGTTCATTGATTTTTCAGGAAATTATATTGCTCATTTTATAATTTTAATTTCTACTTACATAATTTTAGATTTTTTATCTTTAATTGCTTACGCAGTGTCGGCAAAAAAATTAATAGTTTGGCTAAAGTCAAATCCTAAAACTATAAATACAATTTCAGCGAGTGTTTTAATCTTTATAGCTATAATAATTGCCGTAACTCAACATTATTAGACATCAGATATGCCACTTCGTATACTTGCATAAATATTAATTTCTTAGTTAAATATGACTTTAATTAATTAAAGAGAGGAATAAATGAAACTAAGAAACTTAATAATTACATTTGTTTCTGCAATTGCACTTTTATTATCTAC
>CEUZ01023984.1_pt1 | contig 11464 bp, 13 predicted proteins | sample 361511 | NCBI WGS metagenome assembly CEUZ01 (sample SAMEA2622822, study PRJEB7988) | marine metagenome | biome: marine biome (ENVO:00000447); feature: surface water layer (ENVO:00002042); material: "saline water (ENVO:00002010), including plankton (ENVO:xxxxxxxx)" | depth 5 m
GATGTGATGAATAAAACAAGTGATGATAATACTCCAATAATAATTCCGCATAAAACAACAGGTTCTGTAATTTGTTGTGTTTGAACAAAATATGTACCTATCACAATCATAGTTCCTTTAATTGTGACAAAAACTTCTGCTAATCCCCAGTTAACAAGTTTGGTTGAATAAAAATAAATTGATATCACTGCAAAAGCCAGAATTATTCCTATTGTGACACCATTAGTTGCAACAAAATAAATGCCTATGGAGGCTCCAATTATCAGAAAGATAATACCAGCTACATAGACTTGTGCAGGTTTTAGTAATCCATCAGGAAGTACACCTGAACCACCACTCATTTTGGTTCTTTGTGTGGTTGTGTCTATACCACGTTTAAAATCCCAATAATCATTAAGTAAATCTACACTAGCATGAAGACACAGTACACCAGCCATAGTCAGTACTGCATCAAATAATGTGATATTACCAGTTTGCCACCAGGTAATAGCCAAGCCAGCAGAAACAGCTACAACTGATGCCAACAAAAAACGCACACGAATTACACGTAACCAAGTGGAAATCATTATACTAATGATTCATTACTCACACTAATTGGTTTTCTTCCCATGAAACCACTATCCTTTTCATGCCAGAATTTAATCTCTGTTTCGCCTTCTTTCCAACAAAGCCAAATTTCTTCATTAAATCGTTTGGCAGGAAAATCAAGTAATCCTTCATCAAGTCCCTTTAATACTACACCAGTATTTTCTAAATCCTCGATTGATTTGTAAAATTCTGTAACTAAAGAATTGAATTTTCTTTTAATCATAGAATACTCTTCCAAAGAAGTTACAGGCGTGATGCCAGATGATAACTGCTTTTCCATTTTCATAACTTCAATTTTCATTTTTTTAGCATGATCAAATTTCTTAATCACTGATGGAAGAATTTTATTTGCATCACTTACTGAAAAATACGAATTCACAAAATTGATTTTTTATTCATTAATTTAAAGTATGATTAAAGTTCTATCCGATAATAATCCCATCTCTCTGGATCAAATTTAAAAACAAATTCTGCTTTCTCCATGCTTTCTGTGCGTTTTTCTATTACATCTCTAAATGCAAAACTTGTTAGAAAACTAAAATTCATTGTATGTGATTGCATTAAAAATGATTGCCTTAATTGACGACCAGCCCCAAGTCCCCAATAACCCATCTTAAGTGCTATCGGTTCTAAAAATACTGTATTCCTTTTACCAGAATTTTCATCATTAATTTCAGCCCTTAAAATATAATTTTCAAGTGGGCCACCCTTTGCAAATCCAATAATATTACCATTTTCATCATTCAAGCGTAATGTAGTCAAGATAGTTTTTGGGTCACTTAATGAATCAATGAAAGATGTTTCGTTGAATCGTAGCGGTCTTGGTAATTCTAAATATATATCATGAAGTGTATTAGTAAACTCGTGATTCTTCTTGGTCTTAGATAATTCCATTTTTACGGTAAATTTTAGATTCTTATTCTCAAAATTATTTTTGATCTGTATCTCCTCATTGCGTAATTCAGTAAATTTCTGAACTGTAGTTTTGAAGTTTTTTTGCATCTCATTTGGTAAACAATTCAACACCATTCCATGTATTTCTGATTCATTCTTTATCATCTCCTCGAAATAAGTTACAGAACGTTGAATCAGTACGTTGGGATGCCATCCAAGTGCATGTGAATTCATTTTTGCTACATGCATAGCTTTTGAAAAGTCACCCATTACATAGCTAGAAGTTCGATCAATTATTGAAAGGATCCAACCCAACCACATATAGTGCTCTTGTTTTTCAGGTTTACCCTTGGTTATTTCAGAAGCATCAAAACATTTTTGGATAGCATCTTCAGCGTTATGTTTTAACTGCCCAGTCCATGGATATGTTGTTCTGTGAATTAATGCTTTGATAATTTCAAAATCAACACCGGCATCCAAAATTAATTCTTTAAGTATCGTGTCAATTTGTAAATTTCTTAAAACATTTTCTTCATTTGGCTTATCGGTAGATTTGTCTGGTTCAAAATCATGAAAAATAGCAGAGACAAAAAGGTGTTTCAAATCATCTTGTGACATATTAGGAATTTTATTTGAACCGCCTACTAATAGCGTACAAAATGGAACTTCTAATAAATGATCAATGTTATGATAACCATAGTATTCTTTACCAAGGCCGTTTGATTCTAGATTATTAATTGTATAATCAAGTATTGTCTTGTAGTGTGATTCTACAAATCCATTTTTTTCTGCTAATACTAGGATTTGATCTCTAAGATATTCAGTGTTAGAAATTGCAGACGAAGATTTTACCATGCACATCGCCTAATCTGTACTGTAAGCGTAAATTGGGTATATCTTTCCTGTTTTTCTGTTATGATATTTCCATTTTGAATCATCAAATGTTTTTTTATTGAATGATTTTTGTGTTTCAGGATGTAATCTGTCATACACATCACCTCCTATCAGAATCTGATTTGGTTCAGCCATATTCTGTATCTTAGCTGCCATGTTCATTGATGCACCAAGGATATCAACATGAGATTTTGTTTTATCAGAACCGTAACGTACAATCATATTTTCACCTGCATCAATTCCAATTTTGGCAGAAATAGTTGGATAATCATTTTCATTTAGTACTGGATTAATTGCTTCATTCAGAACTCTAATCATAGATTTTGCACAATTCACTATATTATCAGCAGGGTAAACTAGTGCATTTTCTGCATTAAAATACGCAAGAACAGCATCACCAACAAATTTTAGCATATATCCTCCAAATTGTGTCACAGTGTAAGCCATTTCTTGAGCAAATGATGTTATTAGTTTAACAATTTTTTCTTCTGGTAATGACAATGTAATATTTGTTGAATTAACCATGTCGATGTACATCACAAAAATATGCACTCTGGAATTAACATGATGACGTAAAAATTCCTCGGAATTATCCTTAAATGGAGTGTATTCAATTCCATGGATTATAGAATCAGTTACTCTTTTTTGTGCCACTTTGATCAGAGTTTCGGAATCTAAAGTTTTTTCATCAGGACTGAAAAGCATTGCAGCATAATCTATATTACTTGTATCATTTTTAGTACGTTTTACTAACTTTTTTCCACTTTGAATTTTTTTTCTAACAGTTTTTTTAATTTTTGGACGTTTCATCTCAATCATTCTTTTAGCTTATGTTCATGAAATTCTCCGGAATTATACCAACAATATCTAAAATAATCCAAACACCATTCATGGAATACATCATTATCACTGTAAAACATTTCAGTTAAATCTGCTTCTCCGTTCTTAGGGAAGAAGATACACGCTTCTTTTTCATTTAAGACTAGAACAACCTGAACAGATTTTTGCATTTTTCTTTCAATTGAACCATTATCTAGAAGTTGATAAAATCCTGATTTTTTAAGCCTAATTTGTCTTCCCTCAGGAACTATCGCTGATTCAGAAACAATGTATTCAAACTTTACACCATTTTTTATTTTTTGAAGTATTGGATCGAAAAGATCTTCTGGTATTTCTGATAATATTTCATAAATATACTCATTGGCATTGTTGTAAACAGATTTCCATTTTTGTAATGTTTTAGTGATTCCTTTGATATGTGAACCAGTTGCAAGTTGGCCGGCCCTCATAACAAATTTTAGTGGTATGTCACCAAAATCATGTTCTTGAAAATATTCATTATGATGTGATAAGAATAAGATTGATGGTATTTCAATGCACATAGTTTTACCAAATGTTGTAAGGCTGTACTTTCCATCCTTCTCTTTTGTTATTAATCCGCTCTCCTCAAGCCGTACTAAATTTCTATGAACCTCCTGCTTTGTTGCACCCAATTCCTTAGCCAACGGTTCGATTCTTTTGCGATTTCTTTCCAGTAATTTAAAAAGAATGTTAAGCCTTTGAAGGCTAGCAAGTTCCAAAAAATAATCTGATACTTTCTCGTAAATATCTGTCATATTTTTAGATCTCTCATGCTCAATAAATAAGTGACAATTTCAATTATGGTATTTTGTAATGAAATCATCTTGAAAAGTAAGCAAACTAGCTGACGATACTATATGATCAATTAAGTGAATTATAGTATATGGTAAAAATTACTTCAAAAAGAGGAACATCAACCATAAAGGTAGCCGATGTAAAAAATTGGGCTGGAGAAACCTTCAAAAATTTCCAAAAAGAACAACTCAAAATTGCTGGTGAAGATACTGTTCTAACACAGAAAAGAGGTACTAGCACAATTGTTGCAAAGGATATCCCAGATGTTCAAAAGCCTTCTCTAAAAGGCCAAAAAATAACCACAAATAGAGGAACCTCAGTAAAAACCCTCTAAACTTTACTTTTTTTTCAAAATTCTGTTTTCCAACCCCTGTAGTAAGTATTAAAAAGCTTAGTACCTCCGCATATTCATGGTAAGAGTAACCACAAACAGAGGAACCTCTACTAGAAAAGTTAAGGGTGGCAGAAGTAATTGGGCTGGCTCTAGTTATAGAAAACTTCAGAACAGACAATTAAAAGGAAAAACCCTATCTACTGGAAGAGGAACTGGTACAAGAAAATACGTCCCTGTTAAAACTTCTGGTGCTAGACGAAGACCAAGCGCCAGATCAGGTAGAGGATACGTTAGTAGGTCAACTAAAAAAACAACTAGACGACCTTCTAAAACAAGTATGAGATCTCTTAGAGCAAGTGGTAAAGTAAAACGCTCCGGTCGAGGATACATTAGAAGTGCCGGTGGTAAGGCTCCTAAAAGGGCAGCAGCAAGACCAAGTATGAGATCAGGTAGAGGAACTATCAAAAGATCATCTGCAGGATCATACAAAAAATCCACTGCAAGACGAAGGGCAAGTACTAGATCAGGTAGAGGATACGTCAGACGATAGTATTGTTATTTTTTACAAAATCAATACTTCCTGGCTAATTTACTTTTTTAAAAAACCATATATTGTTTACATGAAAATCACATAATAACTTGGGAAATAAAATAAAATGCTCACATATTCTTGTTGAAAAACAAAGCCATGCTTTACAATTGTTAGAGGAAATCAAGAATGGTAAAAAATTTGGTGCAATTGCTAGAGAGGTTTCTACCTGTCCAAGTAGTAAGAAAGATGGTGATTTAGGATATTTCACAAAAGGAATGATGGTAAAAGAATTTGATGAGGTAGCTTTCAAACTGCAAATTGGTGAAGTATCAGAACCAGTAAAAACTCAATTTGGATACCATTTAATCAAGCGACTATCATAATCAAAAAAAGTCATCCATTACTTGTTCAGTTTTTTCAAGATGCTTAGTAATCTTATCTGACATATTGCTTGCTGCTTTTACCTTTCTTTTACCAATCCAATAATATGCTTCATCAATTGTATCTTTTGCAATTAAAACAACTAAACGACCAGTATCCTTTCTACCCGTCCTTCCTTTCCTCTGAATAAATCTGATTGAGCTTGGAACATTATCGTAAAAAATTACAAGATTCACCTCAGAAATATCTAATCCCTCTTCACCAACTCTAGTTGCAACAAGAGCCTTAGTTATGCCATCACGAAATCTTTGTACAGTTTCTATTTGTTTTTCTTGTTTGAGTCCAGTTTGGCCCGCTTTACCAATCAAAATTTCAGCTGCAATACCCATACTAACTAATTTTTTTTGTATTACATCAACGGAATCACGATAACTAGAAAATATTAACACTTTAGATTCAACTGTACGTAAAATTTCTACGAGTTTCTCAATCTTGGGATGCTCAATATTATTGTCTTGTGCTGTTTTTGCTAACTCAACTGCTTGTGTAAAGTTTTGATCAGTTTCAAAAAGTTCTTTAATGCCTGCACCTTTTTTGCTCTTTGTCCTATCACAAAATTTTAGAAATGGTGTTACACCATGCGCTTCAAAAATGTTTAGTGCATACGTTATTCGGATAGCCGTAAACAATGGCTTTGCTGAGCGTCTATTTTGTTTTAAAACGAACTGCCTAGAGTTTAATAATTGTGAGAGTGATTTATTATCAGAGAGTCTTAGCCCGTTCCTTCTGAGCTCTGTATAACGTTGATCTAATGCAAGTTTCAAGTACCTTTGAATAATTTTCATGTCAGGTGAAAGATCTACTGTAACCCATTCTGTTTTAGTTTCTTGAATGTATGGTTTTACATCTGGGCTTGAGTCATTACGTTCAGCTAAACTTTTGATATGTAAATTATCACAGATTTCTTTTGCTTTTTCTTTTTCACTGGGCAATGTAGCAGTCATTCCAAGTAATCGTACATTTGATCCGACTAGTTGTTCTGCTATTTCCACATAAGCGTAATCACCCACAGCTCTATGTGCCTCATCAAAAACAACCAGGTTAAACTGAGTAGTGTCAACAATTTTCCTAGCAATATCATTTCTAGTGATCTCAGGTGTTGCGCATATCACACTATTAATCCAAAGTTTTTTTCTTTTTGATAGTAAATCTTCGCCGGTTATTATTGCAATATCATCTATTGTCAATGTGTTTTTCAAAAACTCATAATGTTGATTTACCAATACCTTAGTAGGTGCTAAAAATAAAACTCCCCCATTTCCTTTAGCCAGATAATCAGCTATAACATGTAGGGCTACCACAGTTTTCCCTAGACCAGTTGGCAATATGATCAAACAATTTTCATTTTTTGCTTGATTAGCTAAATTAACCTGGTAATCACGTACATCAACAGAATTTGGTGTAATGAATTTATGTTCAACATTTTTTGCAGACAATTTACATCTAGAGAAATTATGGGTATTTTCATTTTATAGTTTTAAATTACATATTTTTGACCTGTTCATAATCTCAAATCATACTTTTTAGGCGTAACAAAAAATTCTCTCATCTTATATTAGAGAATATGAAAATACATTCATGCCAGTACAATTTGAGAGACCATCTTGGGATGAATATTTTATGTTACAGGCTGAATTAGCTAAATTGCGTTCAAATTGCATGACACGAAAGGTTGGTGCAGTGATAGTTCGTGATCACAGGCAAATTGCTACAGGTTATAATGGGACACCACCTGGAATCAAAAATTGTTTTGAGGGTGGATGCAAAAGATGTCAAGATAGAATGGATGGTAAAATAAAATCTGGCACGTCGCTTGATCGATGTCTATGTAACCATGCTGAGGCTAATGCAATAATGCATTGTGCTATTTTAGGAATTGAGGCTGGTACGAAAGATGCAATTTTGTATAGTACGTTTGTTCCATGTCTGGAATGTAGTAAAATGGCAATTACAATCGGTATTAAAAAAATAATATGCCTTGATGATTACCCGGAGACAGATTTCGACTTAATTAAAGAATCTGATGTTACTATAGAACTACTTGATAAAGATAAAATCCAATACTGGGCAAAAACATTGCTAAATCTGTAAAATGTCAAATCAACAGGAAGAAAACCCAATAGAAAAAATGCCGTATGGTATGTTGATTTCTGCAACATACAAAAACAAAAAGGCTGTTTTAAAATTCTATGATCCAAAATCAGAAAAAATTATTTTATGGGAGGATAAAACTGGACACAAACCATATTGCTATACAAAACTTGGATTAGATGACATACCAAATGAAATTGCTGAACGTGATGATGTTATTGAGATAAAGCCAACTAAACTGTTGGATGTATTACAGGACAAACCAATTAATGTATCAAAAATACTAGTTAAGGACCCACTAGCTATAGGTGGCACACAGACAAACAAAAGCATAAGAAATCTAATTGATACATGGGAATCTGATATAAAATATTATGAAAGTTATCTTTATGATAATTCACTGATTGTTGGGAAATATTACAAAATAGAAAATGATTCTATTATTCCATATGATCTAGAAATTTCTGATGAAACTAGGTTGTCATTAAAAAATTTGTTACTAGATAAACAAAGTGATACGAATCTGCCTAACACAAAAGAATTTGATGATAACGTTTCACGATGGGCCAATCTTTTGAACCAACCTATACCAAAAATCAAAAGAATGAGTTTGGATATTGAAGTTGAATCAGAGATTAATCGTATACCTGATCCAAAAGTTGCAGAAAAAAGAATCACTGCAGTAGGTTTTGAAGGAAGTGATGGATTAAAACAAGTTTTCATTTTACGTATAAGTGAAAATGAGGAAGGTGTAAATGAATTACTACCTGATGTCAAAATAAAATTTTATGATGAAAATAAAGAAAAAGAAATGTTGTTAGATACATTTGAACTAATGGAAAAATATCCATTAATCATAACATACAATGGTGATGGATTTGACATGCCATATCTCTATAACCGTGCGAGCAGGTTAGGAATTGATATACAAAAAAATCCATTATACATGATGAGAGATTCAGCTACGCTAAATCATGGTGTACATCTTGATCTGTACAGAACTATGTCTAATCGTGCATTTCAGATTTATGCATTTGGTCAAAAGTATACTGATTTTTCATTGAATAGCGTATCAAAGGGATTACTGGATGAAAGTAAACTTGATTACGGTGTTGAGCTTGATGATTTGACATTATATCAAAGAGCGAATTACTGCTATAATGATGCTAGATTAACATACAAACTAACTAGTTTCAATAATGATTTGCTAATGAACTTGCTTATTGTAATTAGTAGAATTGCTAGAATGCCAATAGATGATATATCTAGGATGGGTGTATCACAATGGATTAGGAGTTTATTGTATTATGAACACAGAAATAATGGTATCTTAATTCCAAGACGACAGGAACTAGACAATAAATCATCTAATGTTATGAATGAAGCAGTAATCAAAGATAAAAAATTTCGTGGTGGACTAGTGGTAGAACCAGAAGAAGGAATACATTTTGATGTCACGGTGATGGATTTTGCTAGTCTATATCCTAGCATCATAAAGGTCAGAAACCTATCATATGAAACTGTTAGATGTACACATGATGAATGTAAAAAAAACACGATACCACAAACAAATCATTGGGTCTGTACTAAAAAAAATGGGATGACATCAGTTCTAATTGGCTCATTGCGTGACTTGAGAGTAAATTACTATAAAAATATGGCAAAAAATGATACACTTACTGTAGAAGAAAAACAACTTTTCACTGTTTCCAGTCAGGCCCTTAAAGTCATACTCAATGCAAGCTATGGAGTTATGGGTGCAGAGATTTTCCCTTTGTATTTTTTGCCAGCGGCAGAAGCAACTACTGCAACGGGTAGACACATTATCCTAAGCACTATTGAAAAGTGTAAACAATCTGGCATTGGTGTCCTATATGGCGATACTGATTCACTATTTGTAAAGAAACCTACACCAGAACAGGTTGAGGGCATAATTGTTAAGGCAAAATTGGAACATAATGTTGAATTAGAAATTGAGAAGGAGTACAGATATGTTGTTTTAAGCGGTAGAAAGAAGAATTATCTTGGAGTTACAAAAAATGGTAAAGTTGATGTTAAAGGCTTAACAGGAAAAAAATCACATACACCACCATTTATCAAAGCATTATTTTATGAACTACTTGACATCCTAGCTGAAATTAAAACGGTTGACGATTTTGAACGTGCAAAAAATAAAATCTCTGACAAGATTTCTCAATGTGCAAGAAAAGTACAAGCTAAAGAAATACCATTAAATGATCTTGCATTTAATGTCATGTTAAGTAAGGCTCCAGCTGAATATACAAAAACTATACCACAACATATTCGTGCAGCAAAACAATTGGAATCAATTAGGGAGGTAAAAAAAGGTGACATAATATCGTATGTCAAAATATTAAACAAACCTGGTGTGAAACCGATTGAAATCGCTAAAACAAGTGAAATTGACTCATCAAAATATATGGAATTTATGGAAAGTACACTAGACCAGCTAACATCATCAATGGACTTGGATTTTGATGTAATGCTGGGAAAACCAAAGCAAACTGGATTAGAACAATTCTTTTGGAATTAATGAAATGGAATTAGATGAAACAACAATGGGAATTATTGGAATTCTAGCTGGTATCTTGATTTTATCAGGTTGGGTTCCACAAATAATAAGAGGATATAGAACCAAAAAACTAAATGATGTTTCATCATATCTAATGATCCTAATTTTCGCAGGTGCAGTTTTATGGTTGATTTATGGAATTGCTTTAGATGATGTTTACATAATGGGTGTTAATTTAGCTGCGATGGTTTTAACGATGATTGTATTATCTATGAAATTAAAATATGAGAGGCTTCCACAATCATCAAGTGAGAAATTGAAATGACAGAGAAACCTAAAGATGTTGAAAAATATTTTGAAAACTCAAAATGTAAAATATGTGGAGTTGTAGTACAACCACATTTTCAGGGTAATACCAAACTCCCAAAAGAAGAACATTTGGCTAAAATGCATCATGATTTAGAATGAACGAGGTATATGATGTTCATAATTAACTGTAAAAACTATAATGAAATTTCTGGTGAAAAAATTAATAGGCTTGCAGCTATCGCGGAAAAAATTTCAAAGAAACATAAAATTCAGATTGCGTTAGCCCCTCCGCATCATCAACTCGCATCAATAAAGAAATCAAAGCTTCTCGTATTTGCACAACATCTTGATGATGCAAAAGTAGGTAGTACTACTGGATATATGATTCCTGAAATTGTGAAAAAATCCAAAGTTAATGGTGCACTGATTAACCACAGTGAACATAGAATTTCGTCTAAAGAAATTACAAGCCTAGTTAAGAGATTAAAAAAATTAAAAATGAAAACTGTTGTTTGTGTAAAGAATGTGCAGGAAGCAGAAAAATATGTAAGACTTAATCCTACGTACATTGCAATTGAACCACCAGAATTAATCGGTACTGGTAGAGCAATTTCTAATGAACGACCTGAACTAATTACAAAATCGTTATCATCTGTAAAAAAAGCAAGAAATTCAACAAAACTTCTTTGTGGTGCAGGAATTGTGACAACTGATGACGTCAAACGTGCGATGGAACTAGGCTCACATGGCATCCTAGTGGCAAGTGGAATTGTCAAATCTAGAAATTGGAATAGAGATATTGAAGGGTTTGCTAAGGCAATCCTTTAAAAACGGCTCAATTTGATTTGATAATCTAAGTGATAGTAATGAAATCGATCTATGCGTTTGAGGAAGCTGATAGTAAAAACAGGATGCTGTTAGGAGGTAAGGGTGCTGGCCTAAGTGAAATGACAAGATTGAAACTTCCAGTCCCACCTGGATTTACAATTACTACAGAAGTTTGCAACAAATATTATGAAAATGGAAAAAAACTTCCAAAAGATGTAATGCCTTTAGTAATGAAAAATATCGCTAAGATGGAAAAAAAGACAAATAAAAAATGGAATTCTATAAAAAATCCATTACTAGTCTCAGTTAGATCAGGTGCTGCAATTTCTATGCCAGGAATGATGGATACAATTTTGAATTTAGG
>CEUZ01017097.1_pt1 | contig 11459 bp, 9 predicted proteins | sample 361511 | NCBI WGS metagenome assembly CEUZ01 (sample SAMEA2622822, study PRJEB7988) | marine metagenome | biome: marine biome (ENVO:00000447); feature: surface water layer (ENVO:00002042); material: "saline water (ENVO:00002010), including plankton (ENVO:xxxxxxxx)" | depth 5 m
CTGTGGGGCAACATAGATCGGATTTTGTAGCGTCCATCCAGCCAGTGGTTTCGGATTTTTACCAGCGGTTAGCTGGCATCAATGTCGAGGTGTCCTTGCAACTTGAGACTGATTGGCAAGATGAGGGACTCGCTGCTGCCCTTTCACGAGTGCGGGATGATGAAATTAGAAGGGGAATGACGTTAGTGGGCCCTCACCGCGACGATTTGACCATTCTTTTAGGGTCACTTCATTCTCGGTTTCACGCGTCACAAGGTGAACAACGCAGCTTGGCTTTGGCGTTGCGGCTAGCCACCTACGTTTTTGTTGAAGAGGCAACGGGAGATCAACCGATTGTCTTATTGGATGACGTGTTTTCTGAGCTAGATGAAACTCGGGCTAGAAGACTTGTGGAGTGCCTTCCTGATTCACAGATAATTTTAACTTCTGCAACAGGAACAGTTCCGGATGGGATTGATCCAGTCCAGACATTGGAAATCGTTGAAGGTCGAATTCATGGAAACTAGTGGCGGTGGAGCATCTCGATGGCATGAACCGCGATCATTGGGCGATGTTTTGAAACGGCTTGTTAGTGGTTTTGGAGATGACGGGGTCATGTTTCTCCTTTACCAACATTGGGGAGAGGCTGTTGGCCCCACCATTGCCGATCACTGTAAGCCGCGCAGAGTCGTCGATAATGGTCTTCTTGTTGATGTTGACCATCCAGGGTGGGCAACAGAAATTCGATATTTGGAACAAGAGTTGCTTGCAAAGTTGCGAGATAAAGACCCAAAACTCAACTTTTCTAGTCTTAAAGTTCACGTCAAAGGTTCATAAGTGAAGTATTTTGCGTCAGAGGCCTTGAGGAGCCGTATAACGGTTTTAACCCTACCTCTACGGGTCCCCTCCTACTGGTAGTATTTGGCTCACGAAAAGGGGTTAAGTGAGCGACGTAACATACCAGGCAGAAAATATTCAGGTCCTTGAAGGTTTGGAAGCGGTTCGTAAACGCCCGGGTATGTATATCGGATCCACAGGCCCAGCTGGGCTTCACCATCTGGTGTACGAAGTCGTAGACAATTCGGTCGATGAAGCGATGGCTGGGCATTGCACAACCATCCAGGTTGTCATTCTTGCTGACGGTCGATGTCGCGTGGTCGATGATGGCCGTGGCATTCCCGTCGGCCGACATCCGAAATATCCCGATAAGTCTGCGGCCGAAGTTGTGATGACGGTGTTGCACGCTGGTGGAAAGTTTGGCGGCGGCGGATACAAAGTTTCCGGTGGATTACATGGGGTAGGAGTGTCGGTCGTTAATGCTTTGTCGACAACTGTGGAACTGGAGATAGATCGCGATGGTCGTCGATGGAGACAAGACTTTCGTGATGGAGGACAACCAGTTGGACCGATCGAAGAGGTAGGGGATTCTCCTGAATCTCAAACCGGCACAAGCGTCACCTTTGAGCCGGACCCATCCATCTTTGATTCCGTTGAGTTCCGAGCACAAACCCTCCTCGAGAGATTTCAGATGATGGCGTTTTTGAACGCGGGGCTGAGAATTACGTTTCGCGACGAACGGGATATTTCTCCTACAGAAACCGAATTTCAATATGACGGAGGAATCAAAGATTTTGTTCGCCATCTCAATGATGCCAAGGACCCACTTTTTGAAGATGTGGGATATCTCGACGCCTCAGAAGAAGGAGATGAAGTTGAAATAGCTTTCCAATGGAATACGGGCTACCAACTTGACGGCATCCATTCGTTTGCGAATGGAATCAGCACGATTGAGGGTGGTATGCACGAAGAAGGGTTCAAAACTGCCCTGACGTCGACCGTTAACCGCTATGCGCGAGCTAAGAATCTTCTCAAAGAAAAAGAAGACAACCTCCAGGGTGACGACATCCGCGAGGGACTGACAGCGATCGTCAGCGTTCGCCTCCAAGAACCCCAATTTGAAGGCCAGACTAAAGCCAAGCTCGGGAACACTTCGATGCGAAGTCTGGTCCAAAAGGCAACCAATGACGCCTTAACTGACTGGCTTGAAGAGCACCCTAAAGAAGCGAAAAGAACTATCAATAAAGCGATTGACGCGCGAAGGGCTCGGCTAGCGGCTCAAAAAGCAAAAAACACGGTACGGAAGTCGGCGCTAGCTGGTGCGGGCCTACCCGGCAAACTCACCGATTGTTCGTCGGGGGATGCCGCAGAAAGCGAACTCTACATAGTCGAAGGTGACTCAGCTGGAGGATCCGCGAAAGACGCCAGAGACCCCAGAACTATGGCGATTCTTCCTATTCGAGGAAAGATTTTGAACGTCGAGCGTCTCGGAGGACGACTCGAAAAAATGTTCCAAAACACTGAAGTTCAGGCACTCATCTCCGCAATAGGAGCGGGAGTTGGAGATGGAGAAGGAAATTTTGATGCCCAAAAAATTCGGTATCACAAGGTTGTCTTGCTGTGTGACGCCGACGTAGACGGCAGCCATATTCGAACGCTCTTGCTGACATTTTTTTGGCGCCAGATGAAAGATTTGGTGCTCGGTGGACATATCTACATCGCTCAACCACCGCTTTATTCAACCAAAGTCGGCAATGACACGGTTTATCTAAAAGATGATGTCGCGAAATCAGACTTTCTATCCGACAGACCCAATCACAAGAATGACTTTCAACGGCTCAAAGGGCTCGGTGAAATGGACGCAGACGAGTTATGGGAAACAACGATGAACCCCGAAACGCGGACCTTGCTTCAAGTAACTGTCGACGAAGCATCAATAGCTGACAACATTTTCAGCGTCCTGATGGGCGAACACGTCGAAAGCCGAAAAGGATTTATCCAAAACAACGCACATGACGTTCGATTCTTGGATATTTGAGCAATATGAACGACCAATCTCCACCGGATGACCAAACCCCAGGCGACGAAAATCACTTATCAATAGAGCCAATCGAAATTCAACAGGAGATGGAACAATCATTTCTTGATTATGCGATGTCAGTTATCACCGCCCGGGCACTTCCAGATGCTCGCGACGGACTGAAACCTGTCCATCGGAGAATTTTGTGGTCGATGTTTTCAACTGGGATGAGACCGGACAGACCTCACAAGAAATGCGCAACAGTCGTCGGTGACGTCATTGGCAATTATCACCCACATGGGGATAACGCAATCTATGAAGCAATGGTCCGGATGGGACAAACATTTAGCTTGGCGAACACACTGATTGACCCCCACGGCAACTTTGGTTCACCGAACGACCCGCCAGCTGCCTATAGATATACCGAATGTCGCCTTACAGACCTCGCGATGCGAATGGTTGAAAGTATTGACGAAGACACCGTCGACCTAACACCGACTTTCGATGGGTCAGGCGAAGAGCCTTTAGTAATGCCGGCACGTTTTCCTAATTTGCTTGTCAATGGAAGCCAAGGAATAGCAGTCGGAATGGCAACAAACATTCCGACACACAATTTGACAGAAGTTATCGACGCAACCCTTCATTTGATTGACAACCCCGACGCAACAGTCGCTGATCTGATGGAATTTGTACAAGGCCCAGATTTCCCAACAGGCGGCCTCATCATGGGAAGAGCGGGTCTGACAAGCGCATTTACAACAGGGCGCGGCTCCATTCGGATTAGAGCTCAAGCAGAAATCGTTGAAGACGGGAAGAACACTCAAATAGTTGTCACTGAAATTCCCTACCAACAATCAGTCGAAAATATCGAACAAAAAATCGCAGATGCAGTCGACAGAAAAATTATTGACGGAATACGAGAGCTGCGTAATGAATCAGCTAAAGGTCAAACCAGATTTGTTATTGAACTCAAACGAGATGCCCCGGCCAGCGTTGTCTTAAATAACCTTTATAAACACACCCCACTGCAAACAAGCTTTGCAGCGAACATGGTCGCTCTTATCGATGGTGTTCCTAGGACCATAAACCTCCGAGACGCGTTGACTGCCTATGTTGAACACCAGATCGACGTAGTAACGCGGCGCTCACAACATCGACTTAGTCAGGCACAAGATAGGGCGCATATTGTTGAAGGGCTGCTTCGAGCACTGGACCTGATTGACGAAATAATTACCCTCATCAGGGCGAGCGAGGATCGAGTATCTGCTCTTGGGGAACTCCAGCTAGACCCGTTTTCCTTTAGTGAGCGTCAAGCGAACCACATCCTCGATATGCAATTGGGGAGACTAACCCGATTAGGGAGAACGCGACTCGAAGAAGAGTTGATAGAACTTCAAGCCCGCATCAAAGAACTAGAAGAAATCCTTAGTAATGACACCCAACTCCGGGCGGTAATAAAAGAAGAACTCAACGAAGTGCGGGAAGAACACGACACCCCCCGCCGATCACAAATTGTGTTCGACGAAGGAGACATGGAAGTTGAAGACTTAATCGACAACGAACCCGTGGTTATCACCCTCAGCAAAGGGGGCTACATCAAATCAGTGGCGGCCGATACCTTCCGGACCCAAGGTCGCGGAGGTAGGGGAGTGCAAGGGGCGCGACTGAAAGACGACGACATTTTGGTTCGCGTTCTGACGACAACAGCTCACTCGTACCTCTTGTTCTTTACCAATCGTGGAAAGGTGTATCGCCTCAAGGCCTACCAGGTTCCCATGATGGAACGAACCGCACGCGGGACGGCCGTAGTTAATTTGCTGCAGTTGGAGCCAGATGAAGTGGTTGAAGCGGTGATCGACGCGCAAGAATTCGTTGCCGATGAGTTCCTGCTGTTTGTAACTCGCAAAGGAGTCGTCAAGAAGACGACCTTCACTGAATATGACAAGAACCGAACCAATGGATTGATAGCTATAAACCTCCGCGATGGAGATGAACTCGTGAGGGTTATTCAAGTCCGCGAAAACGATGACGTTATTTTGGTCAGTAGCGCCGGCCAGGCGATCAGGTTTGCAGGCAACCAAGTTCGCCCAATGGGAAGAAGCGCGGCTGGGGTCAGAGGGATGAAACTGAGAGGTGACGACGTTGTTGTAGCAGCGGCAGCAACCTCGGAGAACGACCAACGCTATTTGTTGACCGTGACCGAAGGAGGCTACGGGAAACGAACACCCATCGAGGCATATCCCCGCAAAGGTAGAGGAACGATGGGGGTTAAAGGCATAAAGCTGACGGAAGCGCGTGGCGCTGCAGTTATCGGCGCTCGGATGGTCGAAATGGATGATGAGGTCATCATGGTGTCGTCAGGTGGTGTTTTGATTAGAACGGCAGTTTCGGAAATAGCGGAACAACGACGCGACGCGACAGGTGTCAAAGTTATGAATGTGGGAGAAGAGGAGACCGTTGCGGCTTTATCTCCTGTCACGTTAGACCTTGATGAAATGGCTGAAACTGAAGCGGCAAACTGAACACCGCGCCCAGCTACGGCTTGGCCTCCCGTACACTTCGACGCGTGGCTGATTCCGATCAACCAGACCAAGGAAACCCTCCCACAGATGGGGTTGATGATGAAACGTTCGCGCGTGCGGTTGGGCTGAACCAACAAGAAATTGGGCGTCGGAGCCCAAGAAAACGAAGGATCCCCGGAACAAAGTCTGCGCGCGCCCCTAAAGAAGAACGGCGAACAAGGGACAAACAAGCCGTTAGGCGTCCCCCATCAGTGCAAAAAGGACGTGAACAAGGCGAGATCCCAGAACCAAACGACGAAACTGGAGTCGTTCCAGTAATTGAAAAAGAGCAACCTGTAGTTGTTGATACCCAAATAAGTCAACAAATTGAGCCAGTTCTGCCAAAGACACCGGCAGATGAACGACCAATTTTGTTGCCTGAAGAAGATCTTGGATGGATTGGTAAACGTCGCGCTCGGGTAAAGAGAACCCGCCGAACCATCAGACATGTTGATCCTTGGTCAGTATTAAAGGTTTCCGTTCTGTTGTATGCCTGCCTGTATGGAGCAACAGTCATCGCCGGCTACCTACTGTGGACCGCAGCTGTGCAATCGGGCGTGATTACCAACATTGAATCCTTTATTGCAGAGGTCGGTTCGTATGAAGTTTGGGAGATCAATGGGGATGAAATTTTCCGGCGAGCAACAGTCATTGGAGCGGTGTTATTCGTTGCCGGGGTTGCGTTTAATGTTCTATTGACCATCATCTTTAATCTCATTAGCGACCTTGTTGGGGGAGTGCGAGTGACCCTATTAGAGGAAGACCAACCACCCTCTTAAACACATCCACGTTGGTGGAGGGCCAGTAGCGCCGCTACTATCTGACACTTGTTCGGGGCTATAGCTCAGTTGGTTAGAGCGCACCCCTGATAAGGGTGAGGTCGCTGGTTCGACTCCAGCTAGCCCCACGTTCCGAACACCTGTTATCACATAACATGGGGTTTGAGTCTCTGAGCGGAGGTAGTTGTGCGAGCACTACGCCGAGCAATTTTGGCAATGGGTGTAGGAACAGTTGTTGCTGCCATCTTGCGGCTACGGGGGTCGGGAGGAATTCCTCCACGTCAAGGCAAGTGGAGACAATTAAGCGGCCCGGACTTCCGCTGACGTGTCCACAGTTGCTGTTATCGGTTCTGGGGTAGTTGGTAGGCGTGTCGCGCGACAACTTGCGGCTTCGGGATTAGTCGAAAGGTTGGTCCTTGGAGCAAGACGCCCTCAGCGGATGCACGGTTTTGTTCGCCAACTAATTGACTTAGATGTCGAAGTTATTGCTCCGGGGCCACTTCCGGCAGCCGATGTGACTGTATTGGCTCAACCTTCCGGCGGACATACAGAACTAGCTGAAGAAGCACTCGGGAACGGTTCCCACGTTGTCTCGCTGTCAGATGCATTAAATGATGTGGAGGGGCTGCTAGAGCTCGACTCGGCAGCTGATAAAGCGGAACGGTCTGTCATTGTGGGGGCCGCCTTCTCACCGGGCTTAAGTTGCCTGCTCGCGCGTCACGGCGGAGAGCGATTCGATAGCGTCGAAGAAGTACATGTGGCCCGAATGGGTACAGGTGGGCCCGCCTGTCAACGTCAACTCCATCGTGCAAGGACGCAGGAGTCACTTGAACGGCGTAACGGAAACTGGATGAAGAGACCAAGTGGTGCGGGCAGAGAACTGGTCTGGTTCCCAGATCCGCTGGGCGCCAGAGATTGTTATAGAGCAGCACTCGCCGACCCCGTTTTGTTGTCGGCAAGTTTTCCTGAAGCAGAACGGATTACGGCGAAGGTAGCGGCCACAAGACGCGATCGGCTAACAGCTTGGCTACCAATGCTTCGTCCTCCCCACAGAGACGGTGGTCCAGGGGCAGTCCGAATTGAAATTCGGGGCATTCGAGACCAGATTCAAACCACTGAAGTGATCGGAGCAATTGACTACCCTTCAGCGGTGGCCGGTGCGATAGCAGCGATAGCCGCAGAATGGTCACTGCTGGGTGTGTTGCCGTCTGGGTCCTGGAGTCTAGGAATGTTGGATGATCCGCTTCCTTGGCTACAGGAACTTGAAAATCGTGGAATTACGGCTGCTGTGTATGAAGGTCTTTCTAATACGTAGTGCTGGACAGAGAACAGAGGAGAGGCTGTTCTGCGGAGGTCTTCTCTCTAGAAGTAATCCATTACCTATATCCTCAGCGTGACAGGAGAATGTGATGTTTGCTGCAATCCCAAGCCCATCGACAAGCTCCATTCAAATAGGTGTTTTTGAGTTACGCGCCTACGGGTTGACGATTGCAATTGGAGCTCTCCTGGCGGTGTGGGTAAGTAGCCGCAGGTATGAAGCCGCGGGGGGAGATCCGGTGATGGTGCATCGGATGGCCACCTGGGCAATTCCGGCTGGGATCATAGGGGCTCGTCTTTACCACGTCGCCACCGACTTCGGCCGATTCCAAGGCAACTGGGATGAGATCCCAAAACTTTGGAAAGGTGGACTTGGGATTTGGGGGGCAGTAGCTGCTGGTGCGTTAGTTGCATGGTGGGTGGTACGTCGAGGAAACGGCGACGTCGCCGCAATGTTTGATGCCACCGCGGTTGGGATTCCGATAGCTCAAGCGGTCGGACGATTGGGAAACTGGTTTAATCAAGAATTGTTTGGACGGCCGACTAATTTGCCTTGGGGGTTGCAGATTGACAGTGCGAATCGCCCTTTGGAATACGCGGACTCACCGACTTTTCATCCCACTTTTCTCTATGAAGCTTTGTGGAATTTGGGAGTTGCGGGTTTTATAGCGGTGTTTACGCCGAGGTTGTTTCCTCAACTTAGGAAGGGATACAGCTGGGCTATTTATGTAGCTGGGTACACGGTAGGAAGATTATGGATTGAGCTACTTCGGACTGATAAGGCCACCGAGGTGTTTGGTGTCCGAATAAACGTGTGGACTTCGATCGTTGTGTTGGCGGTAGCGGTGGCGGTTGTGATGAGAGGCCTCCGCGATGAACCCTCTGATGGTCATCGAAATTCATCTAAAAGTGTTCCACACTGAAGAGGGAGGCCCCACAGCGGACCGATCAGCTTGACCGACAGAGATGGCCCCCACAATGCGGATAGTAGTAACCGGTTACGGAGTAGATGCCCCCGAGTCACACTTGCGCCTGCAGGTAGCCGACCCCCTGAGGTTTTTGGGGCATGAAGTAGTCACAGTCGCACCTACAAAAGCAGCGATCAAGTGGGGACTTGATCGTTACTCACCTGAAATCTTGATTGTCATTCCAGCTGCGGGTGTTCCGGAGAGGGGAGAAATACGTGCTTTAACGTCCGCTTCGGAAACGGTGGCTCTCTGCATGCACACCGGGCCGTCACTGGAAGGTGCGGTAACCGACTTAAGCGGACTCAGCGATGATTTGCGAGAGTATGACTTGGTTGCAGTCCCTGATCTACAGACCTTCGACGAATACGCCAGCCTTGGGACCTTCCGACTTTCGTTAATGGAACCCGCAGTTCATCCGCCTGCGTTAATGAATTTTGTTCCTTCCGAAAGGCGAGGGGTTGTAGTCGTCGGAGATGCCGATCCAACAAATGTTGATGTCGTGATGAGTCTTGACCATCTGGACGATCTGGTCGTGGTAGGTGAAGGTTGGTCACAATTGCCGCTCAACGTGTCGACCGTCGACGTTCTGCCTTTACCAGAACGAGCGACCCTGTTCGCCGGCGCGCGTTTGTTAGTTGAACTGCCAGTTTCGCTGGCCCACCAATCACAAGTGAGGAAATCATTTTTTGAACTGGGCCTATCCAACAGCGTCTATGAAGCTGCTGTTGTGGGAACGCCGTCTCTTGTCCAAGCAAGAGCAGCGGTCGACAAGGTTTTGTCCCCGGGTGAAGAAATTGTGACGTTCCAATCAAGCGAGGATCTCGCTGACTTGGTCCCGGTGCTTGTTGCCGACAAACGGGAGTTGGAGAAAATTGGAGAGGCGGCTTGGTCGCGGGTTACTGCACAACACACCTGGGCTCAACGGTGGCGGTCACTCTTCTCACCATGGGTTGATGATGTAGATGTCGCTCGTGACGAGGAGGTTCGCTATCTCGGGCAGGTCCAAAGTTTGAGCCGGGCGGGATAAAGGAGCTGAGATTGTTAGCGGTGCTTCATTAGGGTCACAAATCGTTCTGGTGAAATATTGCCGCCAGACAGGATTACGCCAATTCGTTTTCCTGAAGGTTTGACTGCGCCGGCTAGGAGAGCAGCCAAAGCACAAGCACCGCTCGGTTCTACAACCTGGTTTTGGAATCGAAATAAATAATCCATGGCATCCAGAATCTGGTCGTCGCTCACGGTCGCTATTTCCGAGACGTGTTGCTGCATCACAGCGAACGTGTGGGCACCAGGTGATGTTGTTTGCTGTCCGTCGGCAATGGTTTCCGGTACATCAATTTCGATGATTCGACCTTCGCGAAGCGACAACTGAACATCGTTACCGGAGGCAGGCTCAACTCCCACAATGTCACAGCTCGCGTTTTCGCGGTGTGCGGCCAACGCACTGCCAGAGATCAACCCCCCTCCGCCTACTGACACAATCAGTTGATCGAGAGGACCGGACTCTGCGAACAATTCTTGAGCGCAGGTTGATTGACCAGCAATCACGTCTGGATGATCGAAAGGAGGGATCAGGGTTAACTCTCTATCCCGGACTACCTCAGCGGCAATGTCCTCGCGATGTTGCGCGTACCGGTCGTAGCTAATGATTTCGGCGCCATAACTTTCTGTTGCTTTCCGTTTCGAGTCCGGAGCATCGATCGGCATCACGATGGTCGCCGGAACATCGAATAGCTGGGCAGCACGCGCGACGGCTTGAGCGTGGTTCCCCGAAGAATAAGAGATGATTCCTAAGCGACGAACAGAACTTGGTAACGCAGCTATCGCGTTAAATGCGCCGCGGAACTTAAAGGCCCCAGTCCGCTGCAGATGCTCTGCCTTGAGATGAACTTCCGCACCGACGCGTTCATCTAGTAGACGTGACCTCAGCACTGGTGTTCGTCTGACAACACCAGCAAGGCGCGTAGCGGCCGCATCGAGGTCTATTTCAGACGACAACTAGAACTCCAGTTGACTGACTCACGAGAAACAGTCGAACAGTTCTTGTATGGCGTGCATTTGGCCGCCGCTAGTGCTGGAGGGCACCAGAATCGGAGTTTTACAACCTTGGTCGAACCACTCTTCCACGCCTTCCCTCACTTCGTTTTGAGAACCATAGAGCGTTGCGTTCGATAGCCATTTATCTGACATACATGTCAAGACTCGATCTCGGTCTCCCTCATCAAGAGCGGCTTCTATACCTTCCATTTCCTCGGCGTAGCCAGCTTGTTTCCAGTAATTGCGATAATTGGGCAGTGCCACATACCCCTGAAGAGTTTTTCTATTACGTGCGGCGCCCGCGTCTCGATCGTCATCGATCACGGTTGGAATCATGTTGCCGATAAAGAAATCGCTGTTCTGAACATCCGGAGGTATATCTGCAACCGAGTTATTGAAGTCGTTACGACTCGCATTCGCCCACACCGCGCCGCCACTAATTTCAACTGAAAGCTCAACCATCTTTCTTCTCAGGGTGGCTAAGACAATTGGAGGTAGCTCGCCGTGATGCTCAGCGGCCCGTTGCATCGCGGCCACATAATCACGGGTGTCACCTAAAGGTTTCCCCGGAGTGATTCCTAAGCGTTGATGAACCGGGCCGTGGGTTACACCAATTCCTAAGCGGAACCGTCCGTTGCTTATTTCGTGAATGAAAGCAGCGGTCGCTGCGAGGTCTTCGGGGTTTCTGAAATAAATGGGTTGGACTGAAGTGCCAAAAGTTATTTCATTGGTGACCGAAGCGATCGCTTGGCAAAGAGCAACACAGTCACCCATAGAAGGGCAATAAATGCCAGTAAAGCCGCGCTGTTCAATCTCTGCAGCTACATCGAGTGTTTGTTGGCGCCGGCCGTTTACCGCAGCTAACGAAATTGCTGGCATAGTCATTAGAGGTCCCTCCTCAAGGGAATTTTCGCTTTATATCGAAATTCAATACCTTGATCATGCCCGCAAAATCCATAGT
>CEUZ01022901.1_pt1 | contig 11452 bp, 8 predicted proteins | sample 361511 | NCBI WGS metagenome assembly CEUZ01 (sample SAMEA2622822, study PRJEB7988) | marine metagenome | biome: marine biome (ENVO:00000447); feature: surface water layer (ENVO:00002042); material: "saline water (ENVO:00002010), including plankton (ENVO:xxxxxxxx)" | depth 5 m
GTAGATAGTGACGAGATATCATGTAGTAATATTGTGATCGCTATGGGCCCATGGAGCTCAATTGCGTCTGCCTGGGTTGAGTCACCGATTGAAGTCAGCCCCCTTAAAGGACAAATACTTCGCCTATTAACTAAGGGAGACCCTTACAAGTTTTCTGTAACTTGGAACGGAAATTATGCAGTAACAAAGCCAGATGGTCTTGTGTGGGCAGGTACAACAGAGGAAGACACTGGCTTTGATGAATCAATAACCAACCAAGCCGCAAATAACATAATTCTTAACTTAAACAAAATGATCCCCTCAATTCAAAATCCTCAAATAGTGCGCCAAACAGCCTGTCTTAGGCCAATTTCGCCTGACCGCCTACCAATAATAGGTCCTGTAAATAATCTCCCGGGAGCATTTATTGCTACTGGGGGTGGGCGTAATGGAATTAACCTTGGCACTGGTATGGGGCAGATTATTGCTGACTTGATAGCACACAATCCACCAACCATTGACATACAGCCTTTCAGTCCTACAAGATTCAATGATTAATCTAAAGGCAACAAAGAGTTTGACACTTTTATTACCTGTAGATACAATCGCCCCTCTAAAATTCTGTTTATATAATTCGTCTGACCTAATAGATCTATAACTATGAGCAATGGCCCAGAACTAAATATAATCAATGTAATTCTAGGAACTACGCCACTATTAGTTCTATTAACATCCATTTTGGTATTTAGGTGGTCAGCTCCAAAATCAGGAGCTGTTTCTTGTCTCAGTGTCATAGTCATATCTGGCCTGTTTTTCGGAGCCGACACAAAAATATTGGCGATCAGCAGCGCCAAGGGTCTTAGTTTAAGCATTTTCGTACTATCAATAATTTGGACTTCAGTGATGCTATATAACGTAATTGATTCTTTGGGAGGCATAGATGTTATTGGGAAAACAATGACTAAACTTGTAGCAGACCCACTGGCACAAGCATTGGTCGTTGGATGGGCTTTTTCAGGAGTTATGCAAGGCATTGCTGGCTTTGGGGTGCCCGTGGCCGTAGTCGCTCCATTGATGATATTTATGGGCTTTCTTCCCGCTAGGGCGGCAGCAATTGTATTAGTTGGACATGCATGGGCAGTCACATTCGGTTCTTTGGGATCCTCGTATTTCATGATTCAACAGCAGACAGGTATTCCTGGAGAAGATATTGGCCCACACATGGCTGCATTATTCGCATTACCAATTATTGGAACTGGGGTTGCTGTTGCCCACTTACAAGGTGGATTAGAATCAATACGAAGAGGAATCCCAATAATTTTGTCCATGGGTATTACAATGGCAATCTGTCTTTGGATAACAACCTTAATCGGAGCTCCTCAAATCGCATCGATAGTGGCTGGACTAGCAGGTTGTACAATCGGCTGGATAGTAGCAAAAACCCCATTATTCCCACAAAAAATAACAAAGGCCAAATTAACCTCAAATAGAATAGTTGCTACCAAGCTAAATTTCCACATGGCGTTTATGCCCTATTATCTTCTACTTGTCTTCAGTGTGATCGTACAAATACCGGTTGTTAAGGAATTTGGTAATTCTCTTTTTTGGGGACTAGATTACCCTGCAACAAAAACAGCTCTGGGTCATTCCGTTGATGAAATACAAAATTATGCAAAAATTACCCTTATGAGACACCCAGCACCTTTAATCCTGATGTCATTGATCATCAGTTATGTGATTCTTTCTTCTAGGAAATTATGGCAACATAAAACAGCGATAAAAGCTGCAAGTAAAACCTACAACCAGTGTGTATCAACTAGTGTAGGAATAATCACTATGGTCATGATGGCGTTAATCATGACAGACACAGGTATGACAGTACTCTTAGCTCGCACCATAGCAACTGGTACTCAAGAAACATTTCCGTTAATATCGCCTTATATCGGAGTACTAGGAACATTTATGACAGGAAGTAATACCAATTCTAACGTGATGTTCGGGTTGCTCCAGTACGAAACTGCACAGGCATTGGGAATCACAAGTATAACCATAGCAAGTGTTCAGTCAATTGGCGGTTCCCTCGGAAGCTCTATTGCTCCTGCTAAAGTTCTAGTAGGAACAGCAATAGTAGGAATATCAGAGAAAAAACCCGATAAAGACCTGTATGGCGAAGTAATGAAACGAACAATCCCTTATTGTCTGATCCTTGTTTTATTGGTAGGAATTCAAGCATGGATAGTAATAAATCTATTTTAGGATGAATGTAAATGATAACTAAAGAGAGAATTAAACACTATACTCTTTGGACGATAATTGCCGATTTTCCAATTATTTATCTAGGTTCTGTAACAATAGAACACTTTTACCTGACGATAACATCGTTAGTAATTATGATAATCGCCATAACAGTGTCAGCTTGGGTATACTAAGTTTTCTTTAATATAAAATACTTAAAGGACTATCTATCGCAATAACCATGGGAAACGTTCTGATAATGCAATCAGGAGGAAGTACTGCCGTACTGAATAGGAGCCTGGTAGGAGCTATCCAATCCTCTTTTGGTAAATTCGACAACGTCTTTGGTTCTATTCGAGGAATACAGGGACTTATTCACAATAATTTAGTAAATCTTACAAATATTTCAGAAGCCCGTTTGTCAGTTATCAATAACACGCCAGGAGCTTTTCTGGGATCCACTCGTCATAAAATAATCGATAATGAAATAGAAAGTATTTTAAATCATCTCCAATACAACGATATTGTAGCCTGCATCATAATCGGTGGAAACGACTCGGCAGAAACAGGACACTCAATTTTTAATGCTTCAATCGACGCAGGGATCGACCTATCAATAGTTAATATCCCAAAAACTATTGATAATGATCTTAGAAATACTGATCATTCTCTTGGATACGGTAGTGCGGCTCTCTTTGTAGCAATGTCAACAATGGGCATCGGCAGGGACTCGGAAAGTATGGGGCAATCCAGTCCAATAGCCATACTAGAGGTAATGGGGCGTGATACAGGATGGCTTGCGTCAGCTTCAACACTTGGTAAAAAAGATCAACGTGACGCTCCTCACATAGTTGTGATACCAGAATATCCTATCAGTGAAGATAAATTCCTTGACCTTTTAGAATCTGCATATTCATCCTTTGGTTTTGCAGTTGCCGTTGTATCCGAAAACGCCCGTAGTGATTTAGGAGTCTTTGGCAACAATAAACCTTGGTTCGTTGACGATTTTGGACATCCTTATTACGAAGGTGCAGGGCAGTATTTATCTCGGCTAGCATCCAAAACACTTGGGCTCAGAGTACGCTTTGAAAAACCTGGAACAATACAAAGATCTTTGGTTGCCACAATTTCCAAAACCGATGCACTAGAGGCTAGCATGGCTGGTGAGGAAGCTATTTATTGCGCAAAGCGTGGTGAAACAGACATAATGGTTACTCTAGAACGTTCTCAATCGAATCCTTACAATTGTGTCACAGGGACAACTACATTAGAAAAGGTTGCCGGAAAAATTAGTGCGATGCCCGAATCTTATTTCAGTTTAAAAGACTATATGCCCACAGAAAGTTTTATAAACTATGCTTCTCCTCTTATTGGAGATTCACTTCCCCTATTTGAACGCTTGGTAGACATGTAAAATAGTGCCATAATATATAGCCAAGGGTAAATTCGGTTTTCAAAAAATCTTAATCTAACTAGAAATAAACACAAGATCAGGAAGTCAAATTAGGGAGATCAAAATGCCGAGACAAGATCAAGGAGAGCCTTTCTATAGAATTAGCATGATCGAAGCTAAAGAAATGTACGATGAAGAAGATACTATAGTTATAGATGTTCGGAGCAATGATGAATTTGCATCTGGCCATATACAAAATGCATTATCAATACCCGTCGATGATGTTTTGGCAAGAATTGAGGAATTGCCAACAGATAAAAGACTTATGTTTATCTGTGCACAAGGAGTAAGAAGCGGATTGGCCTGCGAAATGGCCGCGGCTATGGGTATGGATCCTGAAAAGCTGTTTAACATTGAAGATGGAACACCTTCATGGATAGTAAACGGTTTGCCGACCAGTTATGGGACGGATGAATAAAGATTTCCCCCAATGAATGTCATTTAATCCCACAAATTTAACTATATTGTCAGAATGCTTAACGACACAGGAGATAAAATTGGCAAAAACAAACATTTCCGGAGACATTAAAGACCCTACTTTAGCAGGTGAAGGCAACCGGAGAATAGAGTGGGCAGCTCTAGAAATGCCGGTAGTACAGTCTATACGAGATAGGTTTAGAAAAGAAAAACCATTGGCAGGCCTGAGAATTACGGCGTGCCTTCACGTAACTTCTGAGACTGCTAATCTTGCACTTACTTTACGTGACGGTGGGGCTGAAGTGTTTTTGTGTGCTAGTAATCCTCTTAGCACCCAAGATAGTGTTGCAGCAGCATTGAATGCAGAAAATAATATTTCTGTATATGCAATTCGAGGGGAAGATAACGATGTTTACTACGATCATATAAACACTTCATTGGATAAGCATCCTCATATAACAATGGATGACGGGGCCGATTTGGTAGCTACTTTACATACAACCAAGCGTGATGTTCTGGACAATGTAGTTGGAGGTACTGAGGAAACCACAACAGGTGTAATTCGACTTAATAGTTTAGCTGACGCAGGCCAACTAGCCTACCCAATCATTGCAGTCAACGATGCAGACACAAAGCATTTTTTCGACAATCGTTACGGAACTGGACAGAGTACCCTTGATGGGATCACAAGAGCCACGAACATCTTATGGGCTGGAAAAAACGTTGTAGTTGCAGGATACGGTTGGTGTGGAAAAGGGGTAGCGATGAGAGCAAGAGGGATGGGAGCAAACACAATAGTCACTGAAATAAACCCGATTCGAGCAATAGAGGCAGCTATGGATGGACACAGAGTGATGCCTATGAGTGATGCTGCTTCGATAGGGGATATATTTATTACTTTGACTGGAGGAATGAAGGCAGTTGACAGAAAACATATCCTTTCTATGAAAAGCGGAGCAATAATCGCTAACAGTGGGCACTTCAACGTAGAAATAGACATAGAAGCCCTTGAAGATCTTGCGGAACAAAAATATAAGCCAAGACCTTCTGTGGATGAATACATAATGAAAGACGGTAAAAGAATTTGCTTACTTGGTGAAGGAAGGCTTATAAACCTTGCAGCAGCTGAAGGCCATCCTTCTTCTGTGATGGACATGAGTTTTGCGAATCAAGCTCTATCAGCAGAGCATATAGCCAATGAGGGAAACAACCTTGAAAACGCAGTGTTCCCAGTACCTAAAGTCATAGATGAAGAAGTTGGAAGACTCAAACTACAATCAATGGGTATCGCTATTGACGCCCTTACTAACGAACAACAACAGTATCTTGGTAGTTGGCAGATTGGAACTTAATATTATCTAAAGCAGATTAATATAACCAGATTATGGAGGGATAGACGTGCCATACAGCTTTAGCGAATCATCTAAATACATGTTCACTTCGGAATCGGTAACTGAAGGTCACCCTGACAAGTTGTGTGATCAAATTTCAGATGCAATTCTAGATAATATACTTTCCAACGATCCGTCAGGTAGGGTTGCTTGCGAAGTTTCCACAACCACCGGACTAGTTGTGGTAATAGGTGAAATAACAACTAGTGCCAGCTTAGATTATTCTTCTATAGTACGTGAAGCAATAAAAGACGCGGGATATGACGATCCTAAATATGGATTTGATTATCAATCTTGTGGTGTTTTGATCTCAATTCACGAACAATCTAACGACATTGCAGAAGGAGTTGATGTCGCCCTTGAAGTTAGAGAAGAGAATTCGTCTACTGAAAATGAAATAGAAATGATAGGTGCTGGAGACCAGGGAATGATGGTTGGATTTGCGTGTAATGAAACTCAAGAGTTAATGCCTATGCCTATGTCTCTATCCCACAAACTAACTAGAAGAATGTCTGAATTAAGGAAAAGTAACGAACTCCCATATTTAAGGCCCGACGGAAAATCACAGGTTACAGTTGAATACGCACATGGAAATCCCAGACGAATAGATACTGTCGTTTTAAGTACACAGCACGACCCCGATGTTCCACAATCCACGATCGAACGTGATTTGATTGAAAAAGTAGCATTCGAAGTAATTCCAGAGACGTTGAGAGATGACAAAACAATCTATCACATAAATCCATCTGGACGTTTCGTAATAGGGGGACCTGTAGGAGACGCAGGGCTTACAGGTAGAAAGATACTTGTTGATACCTATGGTGGTATGGCGAGACATGGTGGTGGAGCATTTTCCGGAAAAGATCCGACTAAAGTTGATCGATCTGCAGCATATGCCGCTCGTTGGGTTGCCAAGAATTTAGTCGCTGCCGGAGTAGCTGATAGACTTGAAATCCAAATATCCTACGCAATAGGCATGGCTAAACCAACATCTGTTTCAGTTGAAACATTTGGCACAAACAAAATAAGTGATGACAAAATAGTTCAGCTAATCGAAAAACATTTTGATCTTCGTCCAGGAGCTATAATTCGGGATCTAGGATTAAGAAGACCGATCTACAAACAAACTGCTTCTTATGGACACTTTGGAAGAGAAGATATAAGTCTTCCCTGGGAAATAACAGATCGGTCTGATGTAATCAGGAATGACGCTTTTTCAAATTAACCTATTGATAAAAATTTTTATATAAATTAAAAAACTCAATCTAAGCGTATTAAATAAAAAGCCTGCCAAACCAATTTGTTAAACCATTGAGTTTAAAATACTCATATTGAAAACCAATAAGTACAACAAAATCTTTGCTAAACAGGTCGAGTCTAAACAGTTAAGTCATCAATCAGTCTCAAACATAAATCTATGGCTTTATCACTCAGACTTTCAACGTTTCGTTCCTGATATTGAACTTCTTATAGCCAATAGAAACTGGGTAGAGCTCGAGGATTCCTTTAGGACTCGTCTCAGAATTGGTACAGGTGGAATAAGGGGTCCATTAGGCGTGGGACCAAACCGAATAAACTTGAGGACAATAGGAGAGGCAGCTCAAGGACTCAGCAATTTCATCAATACATCGTTCAGCACAAACAAAGCGTCAGGAATTATTGTTGGATATGAAACTCGAAAATATTGTCGGGAATTTGCTGAACTCTCATGCCGAATTTTTACTGCAAATGAAATTCCAGCTTTTCTGTTTGACAGCCCTAGGGCGACACCAGAAATATCTTTTGCTGTACGTCATCTAGGAGCCACAGCAGGAGTTCAGATTACTGCATCCCACAATCCAAAAACTGATAATGGGTTCAAATTTTACTGGTCAAATGGAGGTCAGGTTGTCCCTCCTATGGACAAAAAATTTATGAATTCCGTATTAAACGTCAATGAAATCAAAATCAAACCTCTATCCAATCCCTCAACGGAACATTTGATTTCAATGATTGGTAAAAAGGTAGATGAATCATACGTTGGGAATATCACAGATCTTTCAACAACAAATAGCAACTCAGCGAAAATAACATTTAGTCCTATGCACGGCGTAGGGTCAACAAACGTTCTTCCTGTATTAAAGGCCAGGGGATTTAATATTACAATCGTCCCTAATCAGGCAAATATGGATCACAATTTCCCAACTTCAATAAATGGAATTCTTAACCCTGAATATCCAGAGGTAATGACTGAATCTATCAAAATGGGAGAAGAGTCAGACTCTGACATCGTTATTTGCTCAGACCCAGATGGGGATCGTATTAGGGTAGCTACAAAAAACAAACTTAGTTCCAATGAGATGGTACTTCTCAACGGCAACCAAATTGGTGCATGTCTAACACACTATCTACTATCAAATAGGCAAAAAACCTGTGGGCTTAAAGGTACAGAGAAAATAATATGTACATCGGTCACTACTACATTAATCTCTGACATAGCTTTTAGTTTCGGCCTGAAGCCAATAAATGACCTCCCAGTTGGTTTTAAATTTATCGCTAATGAAATTGAAAAATTACCTGACACTTCCAAATTTATCTTTGGAGCTGAAGAAAGTCTAGGCTATTTAGCGGGTGACTTTGTGAGAGATAAAGATGCAGCAATAGCATCTCTTCTAATCTGCGAGTTGTCCTCTACTCTTAAAGATAATGACCAGACACTTTTGACATACTTAGACAACATTTACCAAGAATTCGGATATTACAACAATTCTCTTTTCATAGTAGAACTAGGAGGCACAACCGGCCAGCAGATAATTAAAGAAGTGATGTACGATCTCCATGAAAACCCACCAACCAATATAGATAAAATACCGATTTTACGTGTTCAAGATAGATTAATGAAAAAAGAGAAAATGCAAGATAGCTACCAAGTCGGTCATTATTCAAATATGATTTCAATGTACCTGTCAAAAGATTTGAAGACTCGCATTAGTATCCGGCCCTCAGGTACAGAGCCCATTTTGAAAATTTACATCCAATGCCATGACACAGTAAAGAATGATCTGTCCTCGACCAAAATAGCTGTTGATAATAAGACCCGTCTGCTCCAATCTTCGATTGTCAATTATATTGGCTCAAGGTTAAGCCAACAATCAAGAAAAGAGTGGAACCAATCTAGACATCAAATTTTATCTTGAACAAATACACCTCATGAAATTTGAGAATTAAATAACTTTATCTAATTGACACTGAAAGTAGCATAGTGCTATATTCGATAACTAGTGTAAATATAAATTAAATTGCATTGATGGGGAGTATTAGCGGATTAAAAGCACAATAGAGAGTTGGAGATAGTGGAATCCCAGCGTAGCAATAACCGTGAACTCGCCCCTGAGCACCCAGACTTTAAGGTAAAATTTACTAGCCAGTGCTAATAAAACTGCTGGTAAGCTGATAAGGAATGGGCGGTTGAGCCCGTTATAGCTGAAGAGTGGCCCGTGGATACGGGCAATCAGGGTGGTACCGCGAGACTATGTAAGTCCCGTCCCTTTGCCAGGACGGGATTTTTTGTTTTGTTGGGATCCCTGATAAAACTGTACTCTAGGAGGAATACAGAGACATGAAATTAACAGGCTCACAAATGGTGTGTGAGAGTCTCATTCGTGAGGGAGTTGATGTAATATTTGGACTCCCAGGCGGAGCCATCTTGCCACTATATCAAACATTGCCAGAATATCCTCAACTCCGTCATATTTTAGTCAGGCACGAGCAGGGCGCTGCACATGCAGCTGACGGTTATGCACGAGTTACTGGGAAAGCTGGAGTAGCTTGGGCTACCTCAGGGCCTGGTGCCACAAACTTAGTAACTGGTATAGCAACGGCACAAATGGACTCTATACCAATGGTTGTCATTACTGGTCAGGTAACCCGGGCTGCGATAGGAAGTGATGCTTTCCAAGAAACCGATACAACTGGGATCACATTACCAATAACCAAGCATAATTATCTTGTTATGGAATCCAAAGATATTCCACAGATTATCAAAGAAGCTTTTCATATAGCAACCACTGGTAGGCCAGGGCCTGTATTGATAGATATTCCTAAGGATGTTCTACAAGAAATCGACGACTTTGAATATCCAGAAGAAATTGACATACCCGGCTACAAGCCTAACCTGCAAGGCCATCCTGCGCAGATAAAACGTGCATCGCAGGTTATTTCTAAGTCTAAGCGGCCAGTAATACTCGCAGGACATGGCGTTATCTTTTCGGGAGCTTTCAGTGAAGTCCGAGCTTTGGCAGAGAAAGCTCAAATACCAGTAATAACCACATTATTAGGTATAAGTTCCTTCCCAGATGATCATGTTCTATGTGTTGGTATGCCCGGAATGCATGGTATGGCCTATGCCAGTAAAGCAATTGAAGAAGCTGATCTTTTAGTTGCACTTGGCATGAGATTTGATGACCGGATTACTGGGAAAACCAGTGCTTTTGCATTGAATTCAAAAAAGATTCATATAGATATAGACCCATCAGAGATAGGTAAAAACATACCCGTAGATGTCCCAATTGTTGGTGATTTAAAGCAAGTATTATTGAAGCTTAATGAACTAGTAGAACCTGCAACTCATCTTGACTGGATACAAAGAATTGAAGATTTAAAGAAATCCCATCCATCGATGACAATTAGGGAAACGGATAAGCTATTACCACAATTCATTATCAATCAACTGTCTAAGGCAACCGATGGTAAAGCAGTAGTAGTCTCAGGAGTTGGACAACATCAGATGTGGGCAGCACAACATTATGTGTTCAAGGATCCACAAACTTGGGTATCATCTGGTGGCTCAGGAGCGATGGGATACGAAGTCCCAGGTGCCATGGGAGCAAAAGTAGGAGCACCAAATAAAACTGTGTGGTCTATTGCAGGTGATGGAGGCTTCCAAATGACCATGGCCGAACTCGCAACCATGGTTGAAAATAAAATTAACGTCAAATTTGCAATAATAAACAATTCCGTATTGGGTATGGTTCGACAATGGCAAGAATTTTTTTATGAGAAGAGCTATGTTGCAACTCAATACACTCGAAATCCTGACTTTGTTAAGCTCGCAGAAGCATTTGGCATGCTAGGCATACGAGTTACCGATAAGAGTCAAGTAATGCCTGCGATACAACAGGCAATGGATTATGACGGACCAGCCCTTATCGATTTTGTGGTTGAAGAAGAAGAAAATGTGTACCCAATGATTCCTGCTGGACAAACTATAAAAGAACTTATAGAAGAACCAATCCACGAGGAGATAAAAAAATGAACTCCTTAGTACCACCTCCCCGACATACTATAACGGCTTTAGTCCAGGATAAACCTGGGGTATTAAACAGAGTGTCAAGCATGTTTAGAAGAAGGGGATTTAATATATCTAGTCTAGCTGTAGGACAGAGCGAAGAACCAGAGTTAAGTCGAATGACCTTTGTTGTAGAGGGTACCAACAAGGTTGTTGAACAAATGACTAAACACTTACACAAACTTGTTGATGTCATAAAAGTCTCAGATATCTCAGATCAAAATATAGTCTCCAGAGAATTAGCTCTTATCAAGGTTAATTCTACAATCCAAACTAGAAGTGAAATAATGCAAATAGTTAGTGTATTTAGAGCAAACATAGTAGATGTGGCAATAGATTCACTGATAGTGGAAGTGAGCGGTGATGAAGACAAGATCAATTCACTTCATGAATTGTTAAAAAACTTTGGAATTATCGAGGTTATGCGTACTGGAACTATTGCAATTAACCGGGGCCTATCTAATAAGCCATCAAGACAAACTAATCGTGTAGATTGGGGAGAAGCATCGTCTGTATAAATGGCATATCGGCTTTAACTTAAACTTCGGAGGAAAATTCGATGACAAAGATATTTTACGAATCAGATGCAAATCTAGACATACTGAATGACAAAACTGTTGGTGTACTTGGTTATGGTAGCCAAGGACATGC
>CEUZ01042613.1_pt1 | contig 11452 bp, 10 predicted proteins | sample 361511 | NCBI WGS metagenome assembly CEUZ01 (sample SAMEA2622822, study PRJEB7988) | marine metagenome | biome: marine biome (ENVO:00000447); feature: surface water layer (ENVO:00002042); material: "saline water (ENVO:00002010), including plankton (ENVO:xxxxxxxx)" | depth 5 m
AATCCATTTGGAGAGTCTCTAAAATCTGTTGTTGCAACAGCTTTAGAGCCGCCATTAACGTATTTATCGTTTAGTGCAAAAGAACCAAAAAAGTCCATTGCCTCCAATACTCTTGGATCATTAAATGGCATTTCATTTGATACCCACATATCATAAACAGAAGGCTCGTGTGTTCTTAACATGATATCTTCCATCCAGTCAGTTGCAGGCCAACCAGTTGCATCTCCTGATCCTAACCCAATACACCAAGGAGTATTTCCATCATTAGCCATTTGTTCAGTTAAAGAAATTAAGTCTTCCATTGTAGCTGGAACTTCATAACCATTATCTGAAAAATTGTCAGGTGAATACCAAACTAAACTTTTAACATTAACTTTATAAAAAATAGCATAAAATTGGTCATTTCCGTTTTGATCAGGATACGTTGCAAGATCAACCCAAGATTGACCAGCTGCATATTCATCTAACACAGCTTGTTTTACAGCATCACTTAGCGGAGACAGACCACCAATAGCAGCCATATCTGCAGCTAAACCTGGTTGGGGAAATATTGCTATATCAGCTGGACTTCCCGCTTTTATATCAATAACAATTTGTTGTTCAAAGCTATCAGAACCACCGTATTCAACAGTAGCACCAGTAGCTTTTTCAAAAATAGAAGCTATTTCTCTCATGTATCCATCCTCTGGAGCTAGCCATGGGCCTGAAATAGTTATTTTTTGACCACTAAGATCTGGACCAGTATAATGTCCTCCAGCATTTGCACTAACATTTAAAAATATAATGCTAGCAAAAAATGCGAAGGTAATTTTAATTAATTTCATAATTTTCCTCCAATAATAATTGTAAGGCTATATTTTACCAAAACGTTTTGGTTGTCAATTAATAATATATTCACTATATGTAAATTTGTTGGTAAAACGTATATTTATATGGATATAAAAACCTTATCAAAAAAACTTAAACTCTCAATTACAACTGTATCAAGGGCTTTAGGAGGGTATTCTGATGTAAGTGAAAAAACCCGTAAAAGAGTTAAAAGATTTGCTAAAAAATATAATTATTCTCCAAATCCCTATGCAAGTAGTCTTGCTTCAGGAAAATCAAATACAGTAGGTTTTGTTTTACCTTTATATGGGTTGAATTCAAATCAATTAAATCAGGCGTCATTCTTTGATTTTATTTCAGGGACGACAAATACAATACATTCTGAAAATTTACAATTTTTCATGATGTTCGTAAACAGCGTAGAGGAAGAAAAAAGAGCATATGAAAAACTTATATATGTTCAAAAAGTGAATAAATTTATTTTACACAATCTGAAAAAGAATGATTCTAGAATAAATATGCTTTCAAAAAATAATGTAAAATTTGTCACTTGGGGAAGGACACAGAGTTTAAAAAATTATTCATGGGTAGATCTAGATAATGAAGGAAGTGTTAACTTAGTAATGAAATATTTAATTGAAAAAAATCATAAACATATTGCTTATATTAATATTGTTGAAAATTATAATTTCGCTTATCAAAGACAACAGGGATACATTAACTCACTTAAAAACTATAAAATTAAATTTAATAAAGATTATTATATTTCTGTCAAAACTGAAGAACCTGATCAAAGTGCTTTAATTATTAAAAAAATGTTAATGAAAAATTCCGAAATTACAGCTTTAATTTGTTCAACTGAGTATTCAGGTGTAGGCGCTATCAAGGCTTGCAATGAGTTAAATAAAAAAATTGGAAAAGATATTTCAATAATTACATTTGATGGACCGGTTGTAGAAACTTTAACCACCCCATCTCTTTCAGCAATTGGACATCCTCGAAAAGAACTAGGATTAAAGGCTATAGAAATGCTACTTGAAATGGATAATAAAGATTATAAACCTAAATCGTATTTAGCCGAACCTGAAATTATTGAAAGAGGAACGGTGCATACAGTTAAGAAAACTTAACTAACTAGAAGTTATTTTGTTAATAATTATGTAATATATCCCATTTAATTTGAAGATTCTTCAAAAGCTAATATAAGGCCTATATGAAGTTAGTAATAGTAGGAACTGGTTATGTTGGTCTCGTAACTGGATCGTGTTTTGCTGAATTTGGATATGACACTTTATGCGTAGATAAAAACGAAAACAGGATTAATGAATTAAAGAATGCAAAAAGTCCATTTTTTGAGCCAGGATTAGATGATTTGCTTTCTAAACATATTAACAAGACTAAATTATTAAGTTTTACCTCTTCATTATCATCAGCAATGAATAATGCTGATATTGTTTTTATCACTGTAGGTACGCCTTATTTAAAATCTGAAGAAGAAACAGATCTTAGTGCCGTAAGAGAGGTTGCAAAAGAGATAGCAGAAAATATAAAAAATTATACTGTTGTAGTTACAAAATCTACAGTGCCTCCAGGTACTACAAAAGAAGTCAAAAAAATCATTGCTTCAAAAGTTCCAGAAAAAAACTTTGATGTTGTGTCTAACCCTGAATTTTTACGCGAAGGCTCTGCTATAAATGATTTTATGCGACCAGATAGAGTTATAATTGGTATAGAGAATAAAAAATCGGAAAATATAATGAGAGAAATTTATAGACCACTTTTTTTAAAGGAAACTCCTATTATCTCCACAACTATTGAAAGTTCAGAAATTATAAAATATGCATCTAATAGTTTTCTTGCTACTAAAATTGCTTTTATAAATGAAGTGTCAGATCTCTGTGAGAAAGTGGACGCTGATGTTCAAGATGTTGCAAAGGCAATGGGCTTAGACAACAGAATTGGTTCAAAATTTTTAAATGTTAGTCCAGGCTATGGTGGATCGTGTTTTCCAAAAGATGTAAAGACTTTTTCATCAGCAGCAAAAAAATATGGCGTAGATTTATCTATAGTTAAAGCAGTTGATTCTTCAAATACTCAAAGAACAATTAATATTGCTTCTCGGATAATAAAAAAAATAGGAAATAATTTAAACAAAAAGGAAGTCTGCTTGCTTGGATTGAGTTTTAAACCTAATACTGACGACATCAGAGAATCAGCTGCAATTATTATAGCCCGTGAACTAATTAATAAAGGCGCAAAAGTTAATTGCTTTGATCCCAAAGCGATGAATAATGCAAAAAAAGTCATTCCTAAACTTAATTGTTGTATGTCTGCATACGAAGCCTGCGACAATGCAAGTGCAATTATTATTGCAACTGAATGGAATGAATTTAGGGCTTTAAATTTAAGCAAAATAAAAGAATCTGCCTCCGAGGCAGTCATATTTGATTTAAGAAATATTTATAATAAACAATACGTCATTAATTTAGGAATTGAATATCATGGAATTGGAAAATAATTTCAAGATAGAAAATTTTAATCCAGAAGTTCTAAGAGAATATGATATTCGAGGTATTGTTGGTAAAAATCTCACAGTAAATACAGCTTATACTATCGGTAGAACTTTTGGGCATATCCTGTGTGAAAATTTTTCGAATAAGAAAATTGCAGTTGGTTATGATGGAAGATTGACCTCACCTGCCTTAAAGGAAGCTCTTTGTTTGGGTTTAATGGATGCTGGAGCAAATGTATACTCCATTGGAGTTTGTCCAACTCCTATGACTTATTTTGCTCATTATCACCTAGAAACTGATGCAGTGATAATGGTAACAGGATCACACAATCCTTCTGAATATAACGGTTTTAAAATGGTTTTAAATAAACACTCTTTTTTTGCCGATGAAATACAAAATCTTCAAAGTTTAATTAATCTTAATAATTTTCATTTGAATAAAGGAAAATTAATTGATGTTAATATAATGGATGAATATATCTCAAGAAATTTACTTAATATAAAATTAAGCAAGAAGATAAAAATAGTGTGGGATACAGCTAACGGTGCTATGGGAACAGTAATAGAAGAATTTACTAAAAAATTAAGTAACGCTGAGCATATTATTATAAATAAAGAGGTGGATGGCAACTTTCCTAACCATCATCCTGATCCAACTGTCCCAAAAAATATGGAGCAACTTATTAAAAGTGTTTTAGATAATTCTTTTGATATAGGACTGGCGTTTGATGGTGATGGGGATCGACTAGGTGTTGTAGATAATTTAGGAAATATTGTTTGGGCAGATCAATATATGTTACTTTTAACTAAAGAAATTTCTAAATTATATGAAAATCCAAAAATAATTATGGATGTTAAATGTAGTAAGGTTTTTTTTGAAGAGGCGAAAAAATTAAATTGTGATCCAATAATGTTTAAAACTGGTCACTCACCCATAAAAGAAAAAATGAAGGAATTAAAATCTCCATTGTCTGGTGAGATGAGTGGACATGTTTGTTATTCTGATGATTTTTATGGATATGATGATGCTATGTACGTTGCTTTAAGATTGTTAAGAATTTTATCAAATGAAAATCAATCATTGAATAAACTAATTGGCAAATTTCCTAAAACATTTAGTACACCTGAAATAAGAATAGATGTTGTCGAAGAAAGGAAATTTTTGATTATGAGTGAGATTAAAACTAGGTTGAAAAATATAAATGGGAACGTAGTTGATATTGATGGTATACGGGTTGAAAACAATATGGGTTGGTTTCTTATTAGGGCGAGCAATACCCAAAATCAATTAACATGTAGAGCAGAAGCTTTAACAAAGGAAAATTTAGTCAATTTAACAAATTTAATTGAAAATCAATTAAATTTAAGCGGAGTTAATTTTAAATTTAACCTCTAACCTCTAACCTCTAACCTCTAACCTCTAACCTCTAACAAAACAATCTCGCCTGTATTTCTTTAGACGTTTACATGCTATATTTGCATCTTTTTTTGAGAAATATCTAAATCGAGATTCATATAATTGTTTTCCATTAGATTTAATCAAAACAACCAAAGCATCTTTATTAGAAGTCGTTTTGGGATATTTTTTTTTAATTAATTTTAAATGCTTTTCAGCATTTCTTTTATATTTAAATGTGCCGACAACAACTTGATACTTTCCTTCAATATTATTTTGATTATTTGTTTTCGTTTTACTTTGCGGTAAAATATTTAGTTCTGAAAATTCTTTATTCATATAAAAAGCCATTGTATTATTTCTGTGCTTAGATGAGTCACCTCCAAAATATATCCCAATCAATCTTTTATTTTCTCTTATAGCTGAAAAAGCTAATTGATATCCTGAAGCTCTTATATAGCCGGTTTTTATTCCATCAGCACCAGGATAGGATTTCATTAACTTGTTGTGAGTTTTATAAGTTTTTCCTTTCCAGACAAATTTTTCTGTTTTAAAAAGTTTGTATTCTTTCGGAAAGTTCTTAATTAAAGAATATGATAATATAGAAATGTCTCTAGCCGTAGTCATTTGTCTTTTATTTGGTAAACCTGAAGCATTTTTAAATGTAGTTTTTTTCATTCCGATGTTTCTTGCATATTTATTCATCAAACTTGCAAAATTTTCTTCTGAATTGGATATATGTTCAGCTACCACTGTAGCTACATCATTTGCAGATTTTATTATAAGAGCCATGACCGCATCTTCTACAATTATAGTTGAACCTTCTTCTAAATATAATTTGCTTGGTTGTTGAGAAGCAGCGCGTCTAGAAACTCTCATTTTAGTATTCCAGTTTAATTTATTTTTTTTTAAATAATCAAAAACAATATAAAGTGTCATCATTTTCGTTAATGAGGCAGGATAATTTAAAGTATCAGCATTTTTCTCAAAAAGAACTTTTTTAGTTTCGTAATCAATGATAATTGCTGCCCTTTTGGCTAGAGTATGATTGGGAATAACAATTATTGATACTAAAAAAAGTATAATTAAAGATTTATTGATATTTCTCATCGAAAAATTATCTTTAACATATTTATTTCGTAATTCTCAATTAGAATTACTTTTAATTCTTAAAAAAGATATTATTTATAGTATATAAAATAAAATGAATGATATTAAAAAAAACAAAGTAAATATTGATGAAAATACTGGTTTATTGCTTGAAACTAAACCTAAGCTAAAAAAACCCTCAATGTATAATGTCATTCTTTTAAATGATGATTATACTCCTATGGAATTTGTTGTAGAAGTTTTAGAAAAATTTTTTAGAAAAAATCAGGAGGAAGCTACCACTATCATGCTTCATGTTCATAAAAATGGCATAGGTATTTGCGGAACTTACACCCTGGAGGTAGCTGAGTCAAAATGCAAGTTGGTAATTGATTTTGCAAAACAAAATGAACATCCACTTCAATGTACTATGGAAAAAGCTTAATGTTATCAAATAATTTAGAACACACTTTAAAGAATGCTTATAGTCTTGCTAGCACCCATCATCATGAATTTGTAACTCTAGAACATTTGCTTTTTTCTATGACGGAAGACAAAGACGCTTTAAGTGTGCTCAACGCTTGCGGAATTGACATACCTCTGCTTAGAGATGATTTAAATAAATTTATTTTAAAACATTTAGAAAATTTAAAGGAAAATTATACTGGAGAACCTAAACTAACCAATAGTTTTCAGAGAGTGCTTCAAAGAGCAGCTATACATGTGCAATCTACTGGAAGAGAGCAGGTTACCGGGGCCAATGTGGTTGTAGCAATTTTTTCAGAACAAGAGAGTCATGCTGTTTATTTTTTATCCCAACAAAATATGTCTCGACTTGATGCAGTTCAATATATTTCTCACGGCATTGCTAAAGTGCAAAAAAATGAACAAGTTAATGTTGAAGAAGAATTTGATGAAAATGTTGGAGAAAAAAAATCAAAACCAAAAAGTTCTCTTGAAGTTTTTTGTGTTAATCTCAACAATAAAGCTAAAAAAGGAAAAACAGATAAACTTATAGGAAGAAAAAATGAAGTTGATCGTACGGTTCAAATATTATGCAGAAGACAAAAAAATAATCCAATATTTGTTGGTGAACCAGGGGTAGGTAAAACAGCAATAGCTGAAGGATTGGCTAAAAGAATTGTTGATAAAGATGTTCCTCAGATCATGCTTGATGCAGTGATTTATTCTTTAGATATGGGTGCTCTTCTAGCAGGCACTAGATATCGAGGTGATTTTGAAGAGCGTCTTAAAGATGTTTTAAAAGAACTTGATAAACAGCAAAAAGCAATACTATTTATTGATGAAATTCATACAGTTATAGGAGCAGGAGCTACCAGCGGCGGTTCAATGGATGCAAGCAATCTATTAAAACCTTCACTTAGTAATGGAAAACTAAGATGCATAGGTTCGACAACTTATAAAGAATACAAAAATTATTTTGAAAAGGATAGAGCTTTGGCTAGAAGATTCCAGAAAATAGACATCAAAGAACCTACAAAAGATGAAACTATTAAAATACTTATGGGTCTTAAATCATATTACGAACAACATCACGATATTAAATACTCAAATGAATCCATAATTAGCGCTGTGGAACTATCAACCAAATATATTGGGGATCGTAAACTACCTGATAAAGCAATTGATATTATTGATGAGGTAGGAGCGTCACAATATTTATTACCTCCTTCAAAAAGAAAAAAAATAATATCTTCAAAAGATATTGAAGAAATTATTTCTTTAATTACTAGAATACCTTCAAAATCAATTAATAAAGATGATAAAGACAGCTTGAAAAATTTAGAGCGTGATCTTAAAACTTTTATTTTTGGACAAGATAAAGCAATTAAAGAGTTATCCTCTTCAATTAAATTATCTAGAGCTGGATTAAGAGAAGAAGGCAAACCTATTGGATCTTATCTTTTTTCAGGTCCCACGGGCGTAGGCAAAACAGAAGTAGCACGTCAACTAAGTAAAACACTAGGGATTAAATTATTACGTTTTGATATGTCAGAATATATGGAACGGCATACTGTTAGTAGATTAATAGGAGCTCCTCCAGGCTATGTTGGTTTTGATCAAGGTGGACTTCTCACTGATGGTGTAGATCAAAATCCATACTGCGTTTTACTTTTAGATGAAATTGAAAAAGCTCACTTTGATCTTTTTAATATTTTATTACAGGTAATGGATTATGGCAAACTTACAGATCATAATGGTAAGTCAGTAGATTTTAGAAATGTAATTTTAATAATGACAACTAATGCTGGCGCTATTGATGTATCAAAAAAAAGAATTGGATTTAATTCAGTGCGTTCAAGTGATGATATTTCTGAGGCAATAAATAGGATTTTTTCTCCAGAGTTTCGTAATCGAATTGATTCTATAATACATTTTAATCATTTGAATAAAGAAATTGTTTTATCGATAGTTGATAAATTTATTATAGAGGTTGAAGCACAGCTTGAGGATAAAGGTGTATCACTTTCTATAGATGATAAAGCAAAAGCATACCTAGCTAATGCTGGTTATGACGAGGTTTATGGTGCTCGAGAGCTAAGTAGAGTAATTCAAGAAAAAGTTAAGAAGCCTATGGCTGAAGAGCTAATCTTTGGTTCTTTATCGAAAGGTGGCCAAGTAGAAATATCAATAAAAGATGAAAAAATTTATCTTACTTTTATTAAGAAAAAACAAAATAAAAAAGAATTAGTTAAATGATTTATAAGGCGTAAACTGTTCTAAATCCTTTTTATAATTATTAATCATATTTTTTTCTTCATTTAAAAAATTCTCAATAGCTTTGCTAAATTTTTCGTCTTTTATCCAATGAGCACTCCAAGTTTTTTTTGGCATATAACCTCTTTGTAGTTTGTGCTCACCTTGCGCACCAGCTTCTACCGTTTGAATTTTATTTTCAATTGCAAAATTTATAGCTTGATAATAGCACAATTCAAAATGTAAGAATGGTATTTCAAGTTTTGATCCCCATAAACGTCCATATAAGTGAGTATTGCTAAAAAAGTTTATAGCAGAAGCTACCATGTTTTTGTCTTTAAAAGCAATAAATAGTAATATTTTTTTATTAAATGAATTCATTATTTCTCTAAAAAAATTCTTGTTTAAATAAGGCGAACCCCATTTTTTTCCAGTTGTATTTAAATAACATTCATAAAAAAAATCGATATGTTCTTCCTTAATTTCATTTCCTGTTAATACTGCAACTTTTAAATTATTATTCTTTAAGCAAAGTCTTTCTTTTTTAATTTGCTTTCTTTTTCTTGAAGAAAGTGTTTTTAAAAAATCATCAAAAGATTTGTAGTTATGATTTTTCCAATGAAATTGGATTCCTTGTCTAATCATAATATTTTTTTTATGTAACCAATTATCGGGTTTGGAAATAAAATTAAAATGCAAGGAAGAAACATCAATCCTTTTTGCTTCATTGATAATGTTATTTAAAATTTCTAAACTTTTAATTTTTTTACCTTTTATTGATTTGTTAATTATAATTCTTTCTCCTGTAACAGGAGTAAATGGTATTGCTGATTGTAGCTTAGGATAATAATTTATACCATAACGATCGTATGCATCAGCCCATGAGTGGTCAAATATGTATTCACCAAAAGAATGACTTTTAATATACATTGGACACGCGGCAATAAGTTGATTATTCTTATCAAATTCAACATAATGATGCGGTATCCAGCCAGTTTCATTTGAAACACTGTTACTTTTTTCTAATGCTGATAAAAATTCATAACTTAGAAAAGGATGATCATCTTGAATGCATGCATTCCATTCAAGTTGATTTAAGTCTTTAATAGATGGTGAAAAAAAAAATTCACTCTTTTTTGATGCCATATTTTATTTTAATTTAATAGTTGCATCTATTTCCACTGATATGTCCAATGGCAGTGAATTAGACCCTACTGCAAATCTGGTATGGCGACCTTGTTCACCAAATATACTTACTAGCAAGTCAGATGCTCCATTTATAATCTTAGGTTGATCAACAAAATCTTCCTTACAATTAACAAATCCTCCTAATTTTATAAATGTGTCGAATTGATCCCAATCATTATTTATACTTTTTTTCAAAGCAGCTATAATATTAATACAACACAATTCAGCTGCTTTAATACCTTCTTCCATTGAAATATTATCCCCAACTTTGCCTTTATAAATGACATTTCCATCCTTTAATGGAGCCTGTCCAGATATATACAATATTTTATCAGCAATTTTGTAGGGAATATAATTCGCAACAGCGTCAGGAGGATTAGGTATTGTTAAACCTAATTTCTTGATATTTTCATCAAACATGTGCATTAGTATATATATAAAACATTTTGAGTGAAGGTAAAGGAAACAAATATGATTAATAAGCTAATAATATTAATTCTCACCCTGATGATCTCAATATTTATTATAGGAAAAAGTATTATGGCAGAAGAAAATAGAGATATCATTCACATGACCTTAAAAGATGGAAAAGTTGTAATTGAAACTCGTCCAGATTTAGCACCAAAGCATGTAGCTCAAATTAAACAATTGATAAATGAAGGCCAATATGACGGTGTTGTTTTTCACCGAGTTATTGATGGTTTTATGGCACAAACAGGAGATGTAGAATTTGGAAATTCTTCGAATGATAAATTTAATATGTCCAGAGCAGGAACGGGTGGATCAAATCTACCAGATATTCCTGCTGAATTTTCTGATGCTAATCATGGTAGAGGGGCTGTTTCAATGGCAAGAGCCCAAAACCCTGATAGTGCAAACAGTCAGTTTTTTATTGTCTTTAATGATGCAAGCTTTTTAGATGGTCAATATACCGTTTGGGCGCAAGTCATAGAAGGTATGGAATTAGTTGATAATATCACACGAGGAGAGCCGCCTCAAGATCCAGATAAAATTATCAAAATGGAAATTATTAAAGAGTAAAAATATTTTCAGAGTTTTAGAAGAGGTATGGTTTTAGGGATCCATATAAAATAAATACTGATACAAATATCAATACATATCCAGATATATTTTGAATCGTCTTAGTATTATTTTCAAGAAACTGCTTTAATCCAAATCCTGTAACAATTATTGTTACTATAATATACCAAATACCATCAATAGATGATGCAATAAAAACCATCATAAATTTTGTGAAACTTGTATAAGAAACTTCTATAAATTGAGAAAATATAGCTGTAAACCAAATCAAAATTTTAGGATTTAATATAGAGATAGCAAAACCCTGCACAAATGAATTAATGTTTTTTTGATCATCTTCTGCTGAAAGTTTTTGAGCAGAGTTTCGTAAAAACATTATGCCTAGAATTAATAAGAATATACTTCCACAAAATTGAATAACATGAAATATTATAACGTTATTAATTAGTATGAATTGTAGACCTGAAATAGATATTGCAGCATAAATTCCGATACCTGTGGCATGACCAATGGAGCTTAAAAAACCTGAAGATCTTCCATATTTAATTGAATTTCTGATTATTACGGACAACGATGGACCTGGCGACATTGCTCCCACTATACAGATTACAGTAAATTGTAACCAAAACCAATTACTCATATTATTTTGTTATTTGTTTATATTTATTAACTGTTTCTTG
>CEUZ01026703.1_pt1 | contig 11451 bp, 12 predicted proteins | sample 361511 | NCBI WGS metagenome assembly CEUZ01 (sample SAMEA2622822, study PRJEB7988) | marine metagenome | biome: marine biome (ENVO:00000447); feature: surface water layer (ENVO:00002042); material: "saline water (ENVO:00002010), including plankton (ENVO:xxxxxxxx)" | depth 5 m
AATTTTAGCTGCTTTAAAAATTACAGAACATTTATCAGTTTTGAATTTGAAAACAAGTGATGCATTCAATTTATATGAAAGTGTTCCTCAAATTAAAATTGATATATCTTTTAAAAGTCTTTCAAAAAAAAATTTAACTTTTATAAATAAAATTTCTAAAGATAAATCTCTCATTAAAAAAAATATGAGATCTTTGATTAGAATTTCTGGAACAGAACCTTTAATTAGAATTTTAGTAGAAGGAAAAAATTTTCAAGAGGTAGAAAGTTGTGCAAAATTAATAGAAAAAAAAATAAGGCTTAATCTTGCAAAGTGAATATTTAATACCACCAGGATTTAAAGATAATGTAAGTTTTGATGCTTATATAGAACACGAATATAAGAATAATATCATAAATTATTTTAGATCTAATGGATTTGATTTAGTAAAAACTCCATTGATTGAATATTCAAACAATAAAAATAACAACAGCTTTTTAATTACTAAGAAAAAAAATGAAATAAATTTAAAAATTCGAAATGATATTACACCGCAGATAATAAGAATTGTATCATCAAGATTAATACAAAAAATACGACCATTAAAACTATGCTATTATGGAGAAGTTGTTAGAAAAAAAGGAACAATGCTTAGACCTGAGAGGCAGTTTTTGCAAGTTGGCGCTGAAACCATTGGTTCAAAAAGTGTTAAAGCAGATATTGAAATAATTAATTTGGCATACCAATCATTATCAATGATTGGAATTAATCAAATTACCATTGAACTCTCTTCTAGAATTTTTTTAAAAAAATTATTTAATATAGTTAATAATTCAGTTTTAGAAAAAAATTTAATAAAATCAATAAAATCAAAAGATTTAAATAGTTGTTATAAATTTTTAAATAATGATGATCAAAAAAATCTATTATCTAAAATTTTTAAATGCACAGGTAAAGTAGAAAAAATTAATAATAATTTAGATTCTCTTGTTATTGATTCAAAAACAAAAGAAGAGATAAATAATATTAGATCAATAGTTTCAACAATAAAATTGAATAAATCTGATCAAATAAATATTGATTTAAGTGAAATTAATGAAAAAAAATATCATGATGGTATTAAATTTACATTTTTTGCAAAAGATATAAGAGGTGAAATAGCTAATGGAGGAAGATACACCATAAAACATCGTAAAAATAATGAAACAGCTACTGGTTTTACATGCTTTATGGATACAGTTTTAAGAGCTTCTTCTTTTGAAAATATTGCAAAAAAAGTTTTATTGTCATTTAATACAGATAACAAAATTAAAAATGATTTAATCAAAGAAGGATATGTTTTGTTTTCTATTTTTGAAAATTCTTCTGATTTGAAAAAAGATGCGTTAAAGTTTGGGTGTAATTATTATTTAGAAAATAAAATAATTAAAGAAATATAAAATGTTTTATACCATAATTGGAACTCAATGGGGTGATGAAGGTAAGGGAAAAATTGTTGATTGGCTTTCATCAAAAGCTGATTGGGTAGTACGTTTCCAAGGAGGTAATAATGCAGGACATACAATAAAAGTTGATAACAGCATTTATAAATTAAATTTATTACCATCTGGAATTATTAGAAATAAAAAGTGTGTAATAGGTAACGGTGTAGTATTAGATCCTTGGGCACTCAATAACGAAATATTAAATTTACAAAAACAAGGTATTAAAATAACTAAAAAAAATTTATTTATTGCTGAAAATGTTTGTTTGATTTTGCCTATTCATAAAATTATTGATGAAATAAACGAGACATCAAGAGGAGATGAAAATATAGGTACAACAAAAAAAGGAATTGGACCAGCTTATGAAGATAAAGTTGGCAGAAGAGCTATACGTCTATGTGATTTAAGTAGTCCAGATTTATTAAAAAAGAAATTAAATAAGTTAATCAATTTTCATAAACCCAGATTAATCGAGAATAATATTAAAATTGACTTTTCATTAATTTATAATGAATTGTTAACTATAGCAAAAACAATTATTGAATATAACTCACCTGTTTGGAAGCAAATAAATGACGCTGGAGAAAAAGGAGATATTATTTTGTTTGAAGGTGCTCAAGGATCTCTATTAGATATAGATTTTGGCACTTATCCGTACGTTACTTCATCTAATACTTCTTCAGGACAGATATTTTCTGGCTCTGGTTTTGGAATAAAAAATAACCATACTATTTTAGGAATTACAAAAGCATATACTACTCGTGTAGGATCAGGACCATTTCCTACGGAGTTAAATAATGAAATTGGAGAACATTTAGGAAATAAAGGTCAAGAATTTGGTACAGTTACAAAAAGAAAACGTAGATGCGGATGGTTTGACAGTATATTAGTTAAACAAGCTATAAAAATTAGCGGTATAACAGATGTAGTTTTAACAAAACTAGATGTATTAGATGAGCTAGAGGTAATAAAGGTTTGCGTAGGATATAAAATCAATAATAATAATTTTGACTATCTTCCCTTTAGCGAGAGTTTGCAGGCAAGTATAGAGCCAATTTATGAATCATTACCTGGGTGGCAAACATCTACTTTCGGCATATCATCTTGGGATAATCTTCCTGTAAATGCAAAGAAATATATTGAATTTTTAGAAAATACGATCGGATTAAAAATTTCTATAATATCAACGGGTCCTGAGAGATTGGAAACAATAGATAAAAATAAATTATTAGATACTATTTGAAACTTCTTTCTTAAGTTTTTCTAGAGCTTTTTCTTCTATTTGTCTTACTCTTTCACGACTTATTTTAAATTTTTTACTAAGCTCTTCTAATTTAATTGGTTTTTCAACTAATTTTCTTAGTGTAATAATTTCTTTTTCACGATTATTTAAAATTTTTAATGCTTCTTTAAAGATTTTTTTTCTATAAATAAGCTCATCATTTTTTTCAACTATCTTATCTTGAGTCTCAGTAGAATCAATTAGCATATCTTGCCATTCAGTATCTGAATCATCTCCGAATTGAATATTTAAAGATTGATCTCCAGAGAACAATCTATTGTTCATATCAACAACCTCTGCTTCTTTAACATTTAGTTTTGAAGCTATTTCTCTTGCATTTTCAGGAGATAGATTGCCGTTATCAATTGATGTTAATTGATTTTTTAATTTTCTTAAATTAAAAAAAAGTTTTTTTTGTGCTGCTGTTGTCCCAATCTTAACAAGTGACCAACTATGTAATACATACTCTTGAATTTGAGCTCTAATCCACCACATAGCATATGTTGCCAGTCTAAATCCTTTTTCAGGATCAAATTTTTTAACAGCCTGCATAATACCAACATTGCCTTCAGATATTAAATCAGTAACTGGAAGACCATAACCTCGATAACCCATTGCTATTTTTGCAACTAATCTTAAATGGCTAGTTACAAGCTTATGAGCTGCGTCAGCATCCCCATGCTCCTTATATCTTTTGGCTAGCATATATTCTTCTTCTGCTGACAATATAGGAAATTTTTTTATCTCTTGAAGATAAAAGGCTAAATTTCCCTCTGAAGATAGGACTGGTAAGTGCATATGTACGATATTATATCACATTTATTAATTTAACTTAATACTTAACTAGCATATTCATAAGATTTGAAATATCTTCAGGAATATTAGAGTTAAATTTCAAATTTTTATTCAGTGAGGGATGAAAAAATCCTAGGTGAGAAGCATGCAGAGCTTGTCTTGGAAAATTTTTTAAAATTAAAAACTTATTAAAATATTCTTTATTTTTACCAAACTGATTAATTTTGCTTTTTCCATATAATTTATCACCTATTATAGGGGAGTTTATTGAGGTAAGATGCAGTCTAACTTGATGTGTTCTACCTGTATGTAATATGCACTCAATTAAACTTGCATTACCAAAACTTTTTTTTAGAATTAAATTTGTTTTTGAAAATTTGCCAAATCCCTTTTTATTAAAACTCATTTTTTTTCTATTTATTTTATTACGTTCAATATAACCTTCTATTTTTTGATTTTTAGGAACGCCCCATACAAGAGTATTATACTTTCTTGTAATTGAATGCATTTTAAATTGTTCAGCAAGTTTAACATGAGTGAAATCATTTTTTGCAATTACCATTAAACCACTTGTCTCTTTGTCTAATCTGTGAACAATACCAGGTCTATTTATTCCATTCACTGTGCTAAGTTTGTTTGTGCTATGATGAATTAATGCTTGTACAAGTGTACCTGTTTCATTACCAGGAGCAGGATGTGTTACAATACCAGCTTGCTTATTTATAACAATTACATCATCATCTTCATAAACTATATCTAGATTTATTTTTTCAGGCTTATAATTTGTTTGTTTATTCTTAATAATAGAAATATCAAACTCATCACTCTCTCTTACTATGTATGATGGATCAGTAAATATTTCTTTGTTTTTTTTTACATTACCATTTAAAATTAATATTTTAATTTGAGTTCTGGAAATTTTATTAAGTTTTTTTGATAAAATTTTATCTAATCGTATTGAACTTAATTCTTTATTAATTATTATTTTGATATTATAGAATTCTTTCATGAATAAGAAAATACTTCAGTTTATTGTAATTTTTTTAGCAATATTAATTATTTGTTGTTTTTTTGCTCTTATATATGGAATGTATTCAAAAATATCAAACAATCAAAATAATATAGAAAATTCTAGCTATATTCATTCTTTAAATCTATCTCAAAATGAGAAAATAATTGATATTGAAGCTATTGGTGAAAATAGTATTTTATTTATAGTATCTGATTCAAAAAATACTTATGCTATAGTTTTTGATATAAAAAATAATGTAATTAAATCACAAATTAAGAGATAATAATGGTTAAGGAAAAAATGAACAATTTTGAAGAAAATCTTAAAAAATTAGAAAAAATAGTTGAGCAATTAGAATCTGGAGATGTGGATTTAGAAAAATCAATTAAATTATATGAAGAAGGTATGAACTTAAAAAAAATTTGTGAAGAAAAATTAAAGAATGTAGAAATGCAAATTAAAAAAATAAGATCTGAAAATAACAAAATTAAAAAGGAAGATTTTAAATAAATTTAAAAATGCTTTACAATTATTTAGATAAGATAAATTTCCCATCAGATTTAAGAAAATATAAATCTAATGAATTGAAAGCTATTGCTGAAGAGTTAAGAAACAAAACAATTGAAACTGTATCAAAAACTGGAGGACACTTAGGAGCTGGTTTAGGGGTTGTAGAACTGACAGTTGCTCTACATTATGTTTTTAACACACCAAGAGATCGTTTAATTTGGGATGTTGGTCATCAATCATATCCTCATAAAATATTAACTGGAAGAAAAAAAAGAATAGAAACTCTTAGAAAAAAAGATGGATTGTATGGTTTCGTGAGAAGATCTGAAAGTGAATATGACCCATTTGGAACTGCACATAGTTCAACTTCAATTTCAGCTGGTCTTGGTATGAAAATAGCAAAAGATATAAATAATGATGAAGCAAACATTATTTGTGTTATAGGTGACGGAGCTCTTAGTGCAGGTTTGGCATACGAAGCACTTAATAATGCAGGAGTAATTAATAAAAGATTGATTGTTATTTTAAATGACAATGAGATGTCAATAGATCAACCTGTTGGAGCGATGAGTAGTTATTTAGCTAGATTATTTTCTTCAAAACAATATTCAAGTATTAGAAGTATAATTAAAAAAATATCAAAAGGATTTCCAAAAAAAATATCCAAAACTCTTTATAGAGCTGAAGAATATTCTAAAGGTTTGGTAGCTGGAGGAACACTTTTTGAAGAGTTAGGTTTTTATTACTTGGGGCCAATTGATGGTCATGATCTTGATAGTTTATTACCAATTTTAGATAATATAAAACACAATACAATCGATAAACCTATTTTTCTTCATTGTATAACCAAGAAAGGAAAGGGTTACCTACCAGCAGAAGAATCTCACGATAAATTTCATGGAGTAAATAAATTTGATTTAAAAACTGGGGAATCAATTAGTGTTTCTAATAAAAAAACATATTCTCAAATTTTTGGAGAAACTTTAACTAACATTGCTGATAATGATGAAAAAGTGATAGCAATTACAGCTGCTATGGCTAGCGGTACTGGTTTAGATATATTTAAAAAACAACATAAAGATAGATTTTATGATGTTGGTATAGCTGAGCAACATGCTGTCACAATGTCTGCCGGTCTAGCTACAGAAGGTTTTAGACCCTATGTAGCAATCTATTCAACATTTTTACAAAGAGCTTATGATCAGATTATACACGATGTAGCACTTCAAAAATTACCAGTTAGATTTGCAATTGATCGTGCAGGAAAAGTTGGATCTGATGGTCCAACTCATGCTGGTTCTTTTGATATTGCTTATTTATCAACAATACCTAATTTTATTTTAATGGCTCCCAGTAATCAAAATGAACTTGTTAGAATGATGCATACCTCTTTATTGATAGATGATTGTCCTTCTGCCTTTAGATATCCAAGAGGAACCGGTATATATATAAATGAAAATAAAGAAGATGATATACCTTTAGAAATTGGAAAGGGCATAATACTAAAACAGGGCAATGATATTGCAATATTAAATTTGGGAACTAGGATGCAATCATGTTTTGATGCTGTAAAAATATTGGAAGAATATAATATATATCCAACAATAGCAGATGCAAGATTTGCCAAACCAATAGATACTCATTTAATTGATGAATTATTAGATAATCATAAATTTTTAATTACTATTGAGGAGGGTTCTAGTGGAGGTTTTGGGTCTACAGTATTAAACTATATTCATAATAAAAGAATTAAACCAACTTCATGTAATATAAAAAATTTATTTTTTCCTGATAAATTTATTGAACACCAATCACCAGATCAGCAATACCTGGAAATTGGAATGGATGCAGAATCTATAGCAAAAAAAATATTAAATTTTTTTGATGATAAGCTAATTAATATCCAACATTTTTCAAAAAAAAATAAGTTTTGAAAAAGTTAAAAAAAAGACTTGATGAAATTTTAGTCGAAAGAAACATAACTCAATCAAGAACAAAAGCCCAAGCTATGATAATGGCTGGAGAAGTTTATGTTGAGGATAAAAAAATTACAAAAAGTGGATTAAATTTTTTTGTAAATTCAAAGATTATTATTAAAAAATTTGAAAAAGAATGGGTTTCTAGAGGTGCAATAAAACTATTAAAAGCAATAAATTATTTTAAAATTGATCTTGTAGACAAAATTTGCTTAGATCTAGGAGCATCCACAGGAGGTTTTACTCAAGTAATGCTTCAAAATAAGGCAAAGAAAATTTATTCAATAGATGTTGGTAAAAATCAGTTAAATGAAAAATTGTTAAAAGAAAAAAAAATTGTCAATATTGAAAAAACTAATGCAAGATATTTAAACGTTGAATTAATAAAAGAAGAAATAGATATTCTGGTATGTGATGTAAGTTTTATTAGTTTAAAAAAAGTTATTAAACCTAATTTATGTTTTTTAAAAGATAGGGCAAAGATAATAACACTAGTTAAACCTCAGTTTGAAGGAAAAAGGAAAGATTTAAACAAAGGTGTAATAAAAAATAGTAATGTTCATCATCGAATTTGTGAAGATATCAAAAATTGGATAAAAATTGAATGTAATTCAGATTTATTAGGAATGGTAGAAAGTCCTATCAAAGGTCCAAAGGGAAATAAGGAGTTTTTTATAGCAGCTGAGTATTATAAGTAACGTAGACAATGATCCGCTATAGTTGAAGCCATCATAGCTTCTCCTACAGGTACTGCTCTTATACCAACACATGGATCGTGTCGCCCCTTAGTAGATATAGTAGTTTCATTTAAATTAATATCAATAGTTTTTTTTGAACTCAAAATTGAACTTGTTGGCTTAACAACAAATCGGCAAATTATTTCTTGTCCTGTAGTTATTCCACCTAGTATGCCACCATTATTGTTACTATAAAAAATTGGATTTTTATTTTTAATACCCATTTCATCAACGTTTGAAACTCCACTTTCATAAACACTATTAAATCCATTTCCAATCTCAACACCTTTTACTGCATTTATACTCATCATAGCTTTAGCTAAATCTGAATCAATTTTTTCATAAACTGGTTCACCTAATCCAGGAGGAATACCAGAAGCATGAATTTCTATTATTGCTCCTAGTGATGAACCTTCTTTTCTTGCATTATTAATCAATTCTTGCCACGTATTTATTATTTTTTCATCTGGACAAAAAAAATCATTTTTTAAAATGAATTCTTCATTCCAATTATCATAGTTGATTTTACTATTACCAATTTGTATCAATGCACCAAAAATTTTAGTTTGATTTTTTATTTTCATATCAATAACTTTTCTAGCAATAGCACCAGCAGCCACTCTCATGGCTGTTTCACGGGCACTTGAACGACCTCCTCCTCTATAATCTCTAATTCCATATTTTTTCCAGTAAGTAAAATCTGCATGACCAGGCCTAAACTTTTCCTTTATTTCCGAATAATCTTCTGATCTTTGATCTTTGTTATAAATTATTAGTGAAATAGGATGTCCTGTTGTAAAACCATCAAATGTGCCTGATAAAATTTCTACCTTATCATCTTCTTGTCGTTGGGTAGTGAATTTTGATTTACCAGGACGTCTTCTATCTAGATATTGTTGTATATCGGATTCAGATAATTTAATTTTTGAAGGGACTCCATCTACTACACAGCCAATAGCTTTTCCATGACTTTCACCCCAGGTTGTGTAAGAAAATAATTTACCTATAGAATTAGAAGACATCACTTATTTTTGTCAAATTCACCAAGAAGCTCAGAGACTTTGCCTGCCTCATCTACAGCTAACATTCCAACAGTATGATATCCACAATCAACATGTTGAATTTCTCCAGTAACAGCACTACCAAGATCACTAAGTAAATAAAGAGCAGAGTTTCCTACATCTTCTTGATTAACGTTTCTTTTTAGTGGAGCATTTAACTCATTCCATTTTAAAATAAATCGAAAATCTCCAATACCAGAAGCAGCAAGTGTTTTTATAGGACCAGCACTTATTGCATTAACTCTAACATTTTTTTCACCTAAATCTACTGCAAGATACTTAACACTAGCTTCTAAAGCAGCTTTTGCCACACCCATTACATTATAATGAGGCATTACTTGTTCTGCACCATAATATGTAAGTGTTATTATAGAACCTCCATCATTAATAATTGGTTCAGAAAGACGACACGCTTCTGTAAAAGAATAGCATGATATATGCATTGTTTGATTAAAATTTTCTGATGAAGTATTATAATACTTGCCTCTTAATTCATCTTTGTCTGAAAAACCAATAGCATGCACTAAAAAATCTATATTTTTCCATTTATTTTTTAATATATCAAAAGTGTTAATCATACTTTCTGAATCTGAAACATCGCATGGAATGAGAATATTAGAATTTATTGATTTAGCTAAAGGCTCCACTCTTTTTTTAAGAGCTTCACCTTGATATGTAAAAGCTATTGAAGCTCCTTGATTTGCTAGAACCTTAGCAATACCCCATGCAATCGATCGATCATTTGCTACACCCATGATCAAACCTTTTTTTCCTTGCATTAACATGTAATTTATATGTTCTTTCTCATTTATTAAGATTATATATACAACTTAACAGGTAAATTAACTAAAAATGTTAGATAATGAGAAATTTATTACAATTCATACAAATCCGATAGATTTGTTTAAAATTTGGTTTGAGTTAGCTATTAAATCAGAGATAAATAACCCAAATGCAATGACACTTTCAAGCATTTCAGATCAATATAAACCAAACTCAAGAATTGTTTTATTAAAATATTTTGATAACAAAGGTTTTATATTTTATACTAATTCTAATAGCAAAAAAGGGAAGGATATTGCTTTTAACAGTTTTGTTTCTCTAAATTTTTATTGGAAAACGCAAAAAAAGCAAATAAGAATTGAGGGTGAGGCAGAAATTATAAATTCGAAAGACGCTAATGAATATTTCAATTCACGACCTCGGGAAAGCCAAATTGGCGCATTGGCATCAAATCAATCTGCAGTACTTTCAGATAGATCTTTATTAATAAAAAAAACTGATGAAATTAGAAAAAAATATGAAAATACAGAAATTCCTAGACCTAATTATTGGAATGGTTATTTGGTAAAACCAAATTTAATTGAATTTTGGCAAGAAATGCAAAACAGATTACATGATAGAGTTGAGTATAAAAAAATTGAAAATAAATGGGTGTCAAATAGATTGTTTCCTTAATTCTATTCTTTCCATTTTTTTAAAATCCAAGAACTTGAATTAGATTTGTCGTTACCTCCAATACCCCATAGAGTTTCTATATTATTTTCATTACAAAAATTTAATTCTAAGGTATTTTTATTATTTCTATCACCTCCATTTGCGAATTTTATTTTATGTTTATTGTATTTATGAATCGCTTTTCTAATTCCATCTATGCAAGATTTATCACTGTCATCAAATTCTAATACGTCAATTACATGTTTTAAATTTTTCATTATTATTTTTCTTTCTTTAATTGGAAGAAAAGCTTTACCTTTTTTTTTGCGAAGCCATTCATCAGAGTTTAACAAAACAACCACATCGCCATATTTGCTTGCTTCGGAAATAAGTTTTATATGTCCACTATGTATAGGATCAAATCCTCCACTAACCAAAACTATATTATGCATTTTTTTTTCGCCATGCATCAGGATTTGACAAAAATTCTTTTAAATTTTCTACATCTTCTTTGTTATAAATATTATTTTTTTCAAGCACTTTTATAATATCTTTCCATGTACATAAAGAATGTATATTTACATCCAGTTTTGCTAAATCTAGTTTAGTATATTCAAAAATATCATAATAAAAGATTACAAAAATATCATTTACTTTTAACTCAGCTTTTCTCATAGCATCAATAAATAAAATTTTGCTACCTCCATCGGTAGCTAAATCCTCAATTAAAATTGCTAAGTCGTTTTTATTAAAGCTTCCTTCTATTTGTTGATTCCCCCCAAATCCTTTTGGTTTTTTCCGAATATAAACCATTGGTTTATTAATTTTGTTGGCTATGAATGCAGCGTATGGTATGCCTGCAGTCTCCCCTCCAGCCACTAAATTAAATTTTAAATTTTTATCTTTAATATAGTCAATTGCTTTTGATACGATAAAGTTTCTTTCATTAACATAAGAGATGATTTTTCTACAATCAACATAAACAGGACTTTTTAGACCTGAAGTAAGTGTAAAATGATTTTTAAAAGAAAATTTTACTGATTCTATTCTAATTAATATTTCAGCAATAGATTCAGTCATTATTAAGTAATAAGAGCAATATGTTCTTTTGAAAAATTTCCAGGCACAATCATTATAGGTACTCTTATATTGGTTATTTCGTTCGTAACCAAGGAATG
>CEUZ01064827.1_pt1 | contig 11447 bp, 8 predicted proteins | sample 361511 | NCBI WGS metagenome assembly CEUZ01 (sample SAMEA2622822, study PRJEB7988) | marine metagenome | biome: marine biome (ENVO:00000447); feature: surface water layer (ENVO:00002042); material: "saline water (ENVO:00002010), including plankton (ENVO:xxxxxxxx)" | depth 5 m
TCTATCTATTAGAAGTAGCTGATGAAAAAAAATTAACACACCAAAAGATTAAGAAAATATACCCCTTAATTCATGATCGAATGACAGAAACTATTATAGAAAGTGAAAATGTGGCTAAAGATTTATTTAAAAAATCTGAACCAGCTCCGTTAGAAAATATTGATATTTTAAAAAATGGTATAAATGGATTAAAAAAAGCAAATTCAAATATGGGATTGGCTTTATCAGAAGATGAAATAAATTTTCTATTCTCAGCTTTTAAAAAATTAAAAAGAAATCCTACAGATGTTGAACTAATGATGTTTTCGCAAGCTAATTCAGAACATTGTCGGCATAAAATTTTTAATGCTGAGTGGACAATTAATAATAATAAAAAAGAAGATTCTTTATTTTCGATGATACGCCAGACTCATGATAATAATCCAAAAAATATACTATCTGCGTATCATGATAATGCCGCAGTAATGAAAGGATTTTCTGGACTAAGGTTTTTATCTGATCCAAAAAAACATCAATATCTCTACAAAGAAGAGGCAATTCACATACTAATAAAAGTTGAGACTCACAACCATCCAACTGCTATTTCACCTTATTCGGGGGCAGCAACGGGATCAGGAGGAGAAATACGCGATGAAGGAGCAACAGGACGCGGAGGAAAACCAAAAGCAGGACTGACAGGTTTCACAGTTTCAAATTTAAATATACCAAACTTCACACAGCCATGGGAAAAAGACAACGGTAAACCTGAACGTATTGTTTCAGCACTAGATATAATGATTGAGGGGCCGATTGGTGCCGCATCCTATAACAATGAATTCGGTCGCCCTGCTCTCTGTGGTTATTTCCGTACGTATGAAGAAAAAAAATCAAACTCTCTGGTTTATGGCTACCACAAACCTATTATGCTCGCTGGTGGGTATGGAATGATTCGTGAACCTCATGTTAAAAAAGAAAATATACCAATTGAAATAGAGCTAGTTGTATTGGGAGGACCAGCAATGTTAATTGGACTTGGTGGAGGTGCGGCTTCATCAATGACTTCCGGTTCAAGTCATGCATCGCTTGATTTTGCCTCGGTTCAACGTGATAACGCAGAAATGCAGCGACGCTGCCAAGAAGTAATTGATGGATGTTGGTCGCTTGGAGAGGATAACCCAATTCTTAGTATTCATGATGTTGGTGCAGGGGGTCTTTCGAATGCCTTACCAGAGTTAGTAAGTGCCTCTAATCGAGGAGCAAAATTAAGTCTTCGAGACATTCCAAATGATGAATTAAGTATGTCTCCTATGGAAATTTGGTGTAATGAGTCACAGGAACGCTATGTTTTAGCAATAACTAAAAATAAAATAAATCAATTCAAAAAACTTTGTAAACGCGAACGCGCGCCTTTCGCTATTATCGGAAATAGCTCAAAAAAAGAGCGATTGGTACTTAACGATACCCACTTTAGTAATCATGCAATTGATATTCCAATGTCAATACTATTAGGTGATTTGCCAAAAACTAAAATAAACGTATCGGGTAGACTTCAAAAAAATAAAGAGTTTGTTACAGTAAAACTAGATTTTGAAACCACCGTTGATCGTATTCTCAAATTGCCAACCGTTGGAAGTAAGAATTTCTTGATAACTATTGGTGATCGCTCTGTATCTGGACTGGTAGTTCGTGATCAAATGGTAGGACCATGGCAAATACCTGTTGCTGATTGCGCTATTACCAGCTCATCTTATTATGAGTACACAGGTGAGGCAATGGCAATTGGAGAGCGATCGCCTGTTGCCATAATAAATGCCCCGGCATCTGGTCGAATGGCATTATCCGAGGCAATCTTAAACATTTCAGCAGCACGTATTCTTAAAATTGAAGATATAAGTTTATCTGCAAATTGGATGGCAGCCTGTGGAGAACCCGAGGAAGACGTTAATTTATACAATACAGTATCTGCTGTCAGCCAATTATCTAAAGAACTTGGAATCTGTATTCCAGTTGGAAAAGATTCATTATCAATGAACACAGTATGGTCGGAAAAACAAACGCAAAAAAAAGTGATTGCGCCAATATCACTAAATATTTCAGCTTTTTCAAGAGTTATTGATGTTAGACAATCACTAACACCGCAACTAATTGATGATGAGTCATCGATACTATTATTTATAGATCTAGCATATGAAAAAAAGCGCCTTGGTGGCTCAGCATTGTGTCAGGTTTACAATGAAATAAGTGATGAAGCACCAGACCTGGAAAATTCAAAAATATTGATTTCTTTCTTTCGATCAATACAGATTCTTAATGAATCAGGTCTTATAACTGCCTATCATGATCGATCTGATGGTGGCCTTTTTGTGACTTTATCTGAAATGGCGTTTGCCGGACATGTGGGAATAGATATCAACCTTAACTTAGTTGGAAATTTAATTGAAAATTTATTCAATGAAGAACTGGGAGCAGTAATACAAATAGATAAAAATAGTGAAAACAGTGTAAGGAAAACTTTTACTAAAAATGGGTTATATGAAAATAATATTCACAACATTGGAACAATCAATAAAAATAATACATTCAATCTTATATTCAATGGAAAACAAGTGTTAGATGCTGATATAAATGAATTGCAACAAAAATGGGCAGCAACAAGCTATCATTTACAATCTCTTCGAGATAATCCTGAATGTGCGAAACAAGAATATGAAAATATCTTAGATAAAAGTGATTCAGGAATTTTTATTAATTTAAATTCTAAATTGAAGGAAACTTCACTCCTTATTAATAAAGGTAAAAATCCTAAAATAGCTATACTTAGGGAACAAGGAATAAATGGTCAACTTGAAATGGCGGCTGCCTTTGATCGTGCAGGATTCGACTGTCTAGATGTTCACATGCAAGATTTAATAGAGGGAAATATCACGCTTGAAAAATTTGACGGTTTAGTCGCCTGTGGAGGTTTTTCATATGGTGATGTCCTTGGTGCAGGAGGTGGCTGGGCAAAAACAATTTTATACAATGAAAATCTTAGAAAGCTATTTGAAGATTTCTTCAATCGTAATAATACAATTGGACTTGGCGTTTGCAATGGCTGCCAAATGATGTCTCATATTCGTGAATTAATACCTGGTGCGTCAGCTTGGCCAGATTTTCTACCTAATTTATCTGAACAATTTGAAGCAAGATTGGTAATGGTCGAAATAATGGATTCCCCATCATTATTTTTTAGAGATATGGAAGGCTCTCAAATTCCAATAGTAGTTGCGCATGGTGAAGGACGTGCCGTTCCAGCTACTGGCAAAGAAAAAGCATCTGAAGCATTAAGATACGTTGATAACAAAGGTAAGCTTACTGAACAATACCCATATAACCCCAATGGATCAAAATATGGACTAACTGGATTTACCAATAAAGATGGGCGTTTTACAATTATGATGCCGCATCCAGAAAGAGTTTTTCTAACTAAACAATTCTCCTGGTTTCCCAGTGAATGGAAAAGTGAATATAGCCCTTGGATGAAATTTTTTCTAAATGCAAGAGAATGGTTAAATTAAAAATGGAAGATCCGGATAAATATAAGCAGGTCTCGGATGAAGATAAAAAATTATTTCGTGATGCTGTTGGGAATATAGAAAGAATAAAAAATAAAAGTAATAATAATTGTAAAAAGCCTAAACCATTGCCGAATGTTAGAAAAAATGATGAAGATAGCACTGATAATGATTATGAAATTAATGATACTAGTTCATATTTAGATAAAGTTGATGGTAATACTGAAATAAAATTCTGTAGAGCCGGAGAAAATAATAGAATTTTTAAAAGATTGCGTCAGGGAAAAATAAAATATAAGGACAAATTAGATCTGCATAGCTTGACAGTTAGTGAGGCAAAAAAAGATTTAGGGAGATTTATTAATAATTCTAGCTATCTTTATCCAGATTGTGTTCTTATCGTCCACGGAAAAGGTTACGGATCAAAAAACAACTCGCCAATAATTAAAAATAAATTAAATCAATGGTTGAGAGATGAAGCTGCAGTTTGGGGTTTTCACTCAGCGCAACCCAAAGATGGTGGCACTGGAGCAATATATCTAATTTTAAAAGCAGGAGAAAAATAAAACCTAACTATTTGACACCAGAAATTATTAAAACAACCGCATGTGCCGATATACCTTCCTTTCGGCCAATAAACCCCATACCCTCGGTTGTAGTAGCCTTAATATTAATAAGAGATTTGTCAGTTTTTAGATCATCAGCGAGATTTTTTTTCATCGCTGGTATATGTTCTGCTAATTTAGGCTCTTGAGCCAGAATTGTTATATCAACATTACCAATTGAAAAATTACTTTTTCTTATATAATTTAAAACTTGTTTTAATAACAGTCGACTATCAATATCTTTATATGATTCATCTGTGCTTGGAAAATAGGTTCCAATATCTCCTAGACCAGTAGCGCCTAATAATGCATCACACAAAGCATGAATTACAACATCTGCATCCGAATGACCATCAAGTCCTTTTTGATAAGGTACGGTTACTCCACCAAGAACGAGTGGTCTACCTTGTTTTAGAGGGTGAGCGTCATACCCATGACCGATTCGCATATTTATATTTCCTGCCTTAAAAACGACTCTAAGTATTTTAAATCGTTTTGATCAGTTATTTTAATATTACTGTGAGTACCTTGAATAAGTATCGGCTTATAGCCAGCTAATTCCATCGCCATTGCCTCATCTGTTATAAAAATATTCTCGTTCATTATTTTTTCAATTGCCAAAAAAAGCTTTTTATATCTAAACATTTGTGGTGTCTGAGCATGCCAAATAAATTTTCTATCAATAGTTTCTTCTATTTCATGATTGGTATTAGCTTTTTTCATTGTTTCAAAACATGGTAATGCCAAAATTCCACCAATTCCATTCAAATGATCCAAATCGGCTATAAATTGATCTATCTCGGAAGTTGTTATGCATGGTCTTACAGCATCATGCACCAGAATCCAATCGTCATCATCAGCTTTATTTTTCAAACTACATAGAGCATTGTAAACAGATTTATAACGCTCTTCTCCGCCAGTTACTGTCGTAATTTTATTATTTTTTGAAAGTTCTAGCGTCGACCAATGCTGATCAGAGTTTGATAATGCGACTAATATACCTTGTAAATCATTACGACTCGTAAATTTTTCAACAGTATGTTCGATGATTGCTTTATCACAAACTGTTATATACTGCTTTGGTATATCTACACCCATACGCTTACCAATCCCAGCAGCGGGAATCACTACCCAAAGGCGGTTGTTATTAGACATATTTTAGTTCGAGCTTGATTGCTCCTCTGAGTTATCAATAATTTGATAGAAAGTCTCACCATCTTTAATCATTCCCATTTCGCTACGTGCTATTTCTTCTATCGCTTCGTCTCTCTCTTTTAAATCAACAACTTCCTCTGTTAAAGATAAATTTCGTTCTTTAAGAGTCTCATTTTCACTCTTTATTTTTTGAATTTCCTTCTTAAGAACATTAACCTCACTTAAACTACCAGTTCCATTCCATAACCGGTATTGCAAAAGAATTAAGAGCACTATCATAATGAAAGTCAAAAATTTCATAAATAAACCCTATGCTTAAATTTCATTTAATATATTAGAAAATACATCTTTTCCAAGATACGAAGAATTTGTTTCTAATTCATCTTCAATTTTAATCAAACGATTATATTTTGCGACACGGTCTGAGCGAGATAATGATCCTGTTTTTATCTGTCCAGCTGACGTCGCTACAGCAAGATCGGAAATCGTTGTATCTTCAGTTTCGCCTGATCGATGTGAAATTACAGCAGTATAACCTGCCTCTTTAGCCATATTAATTGCATTGAGTGTTTCTGTTAAAGTCCCAATCTGATTAACTTTTATCAGAATTGAATTTGCAACTCCTTTTTCTATTCCCTCTTTAAGTATGGATGTATTCGTAACAAAAAGATCATCGCCAACTAGTTGCACATTTTTTCCATGTGCTTCTGTCAACAACTTCCATCCATCCCAATCATCCTCTGCCATACCATCTTCTACTGTTATGATTGGATACTTAGAAAACCAAGGAGTCAGGTAATCTAAAAACTCTTGTGAATTTAATTTTAATTTTTCAGATTTGAGAGTATAAATTCCATTATCATAAAATTCCGAGCTCGCTACATCTAAGCCCAGCAAAATATCATCGCCTGCAACATAACCTGCATTTGTAATTGCCTCAAGAATTACCTCAATTGCCTCTTCATTTGACGATAAGTTTGGTGCAAAACCACCTTCATCTCCAACTGTTGTACTCAGACCCTTTTTTGATAAAACTGATTTCAGTGCATGAAAAATTTCTGTTCCATATCTTATGGCCTCTCTTATATTTGAGGCACCCACAGGCAAAATCATGAATTCCTGAAGATCGACACTATTATCAGCATGAGCACCACCATTGATAATATTCATCATTGGTACAGGCATCTGAAAAGTCTCTCCTACGCCGAGATATTTATAAAGTGGAATATTATTTTCAGCTGCTGCTGCATGAGCTACCGCCATTGATACCGCAAGAATTGAATTTGCACCGAGATTCTTTTTATTCGAAGAGCCATCTTGATCGATCATCATTTGATCGATTTTTGATTGATTCGAAACCTCTTCACCTAACAACGAAGGACTAATTAGTTCACGAATATTTTTAACTGCACTAAGAACACCCTTTCCCATAAATCTTGAAATATCTCCATCACGTAGCTCCAGTGCTTCGCGAATTCCAGTTGAAGCTCCAGATGGAACCATCGCGCTTCCAACTGAACCAGTTTTTGTATGTACCTCTGCTTCTATGGTTGGATTACCTCTTGAGTCAAGAACTTCGCGAGCAATAATTTTTTCAATAGCTGACATTGTATAAACTCTCCGAATACTAAATTACATAATTATTTTTTTATTTCTTGATCAATTCCTTTTAATACTTCCAGAAGTGTTTTCATTTCCGCCAAAGGCCATGAATTGGGACCATCGCTTAATGCATTTTGTGGATTAGGGTGTGTTTCCATAAATATTCCTGATATACCGACAGCAACTGCCGCTCGTGCCAATATAGGAACGTATTCACGTTGTCCACCAGAAACTTTTCCTGCGCCTCCAGGCATTTGTACTGAGTGAGTTGCATCGAAAACAACTGGCGCACCGCTCTCTCTCATAATAACAAGTGAGCGCATATCGGAAATCAAATAATTATACCCAAATGAAGCGCCGCGTTCGCAAACCATAATTTTATCATTTCCCACGGCCCGAGCTTTGGCAACAACATGTGTCATGTCCCATGGCGCAAGGAATTGACCTTTTTTTATATTTACAGGTAATCCTGTTTTAGCAACAGCTTCGATAAAATTTGTTTGTCGACACAAAAATGCTGGTGTTTGAAGCACATCGACAACATCTGAAACTTCATCAAGCGGAGTATCTTCATGCACATCAGTTAAAATAGAAACACCAATTGTTTCTTTTACTTTTGATAATATTTTTAGACCTTCTTCAATACCAGGGCCTCTGTAACTATCATGTGAACTACGATTAGCCTTATCAAATGAAGATTTAAAAATAAATGGAATGCTTAATTGAGAAGTAAGCTCTTGTAATTTTCCCGCAACATCCAAAGATAGTTGCTCGCTTTCTATCACACACGGCCCCGCAATCAAAAAAAATGGTTTATCTATTCCTACTTCAAAGTCACATAGCTGCATTTTTAGTAACCCTTAGTCCAGATGATTTATATTTTAAAGCCGCATCAATAAAACTTGTAAATAATGGGTGTCCATCTCTTGGTGTTGAAGTAAATTCGGGATGAAATTGGCATCCAACAAACCACGGATGTTTTGGCACTTCAATAATTTCAACTAACTCATTGTCAATTGAATGGCCGGCGATATTTATTCCTGCCGCTTCGAGTTTATCTTTATATATATTATTAAATTCATAACGGTGACGATGTCTTTCAACAATACTACTACTTTTATACAAACTACTTACTAAACTACCTTTTACGAGTTTACATTCTTGTCCACCTAGACGCATTGTTCCACCAAGATCAGATGCTTTTGTGCGTTTTTCTTTAGTGCCCTTTGCATCCTGCCATTCTGTAATTAAAGCAATAACTGGATAATTCGTATCCTTATTGAATTCAGTACTATCTGCATCGGAAAGACCGGCTAGATTACGCGCAATCTCAATAACAGCAACCTGCATACCCAAGCATATACCAAGATATGGAACTCCATTTTCTCTTGCATATTTAACTGCATTTATTTTTCCTCCAATTCCACGATTACCAAACCCGCCTGGAACTAAAATAGCATCCATACCCTGTAAACAATTCATGCCTTTATTTTCAATTTCTTCAGAATCAATATAATTAATATTAATTTTTGTTCTAGTCTGTATACCTGCATGAATTAATGCCTCTGAAAGCGATTTGTAAGAATCAGCTAAACCAATATACTTTCCTACCATTGCTATATTAACTTCATCTTTTGGATTATCTATTGCGTCAACAACGTTGTTCCACTCAGTTAGGTCAGCACTTGGCAAATCTAAATTAAATTTTTTAATTACAATCTCATCAAGATTTTGTTGATGTAAAAGTTTAGGTATTTTATAGATACTATCAACATCAATTGCCGATATAATTGCTGATTCTTCGACATTTGTGAATAATGCCATTTTATTTTTTTCATTCTCGGGAATAACCTTATCAGTCCGACAAATAAGACAATCTGGCTGAATACCTATAGAACGTAATTCCTTAACCGAATGTTGAGTTGGTTTTGTTTTTATTTCTCCAACAGCAGCAATATAAGGAAGAAGCGTTAAATGTATGAAGAGTGTATTTTCCGAACCTAATTCAATTCTTAATTGTCTGATTGCTTCGAGAAAAGGTTGTGATTCAATATCTCCAACTGTACCTCCAATTTCGACCATTGCAATATCAGAATCTTTTGCACCTTCCAAAATACAGCTCTTTATCTCGTCAGTTATATGTGGAATAACTTGTACAGTTGCGCCAAGATAATCACCTCTTCTCTCCTTCAAAATAACATTCTGGTAAATACGTCCTGTTGTGAAATTATTCTTTTTATGCATCTTGGTTCTAACAAACCGCTCATAATGCCCCAAATCCAAATCTGTCTCGGTTCCATCTTCGGTAACATAAACCTCGCCATGCTGAAATGGACTCATCGTTCCGGGATCAACATTGATGTAAGGATCAAGCTTTAATAGTGTTACGTTAAGCCCGCGCGCCTCTAAGATTGCTCCCAAGGACGCCGAGGCTATTCCTTTGCCGAGTGAGGAAACAACGCCTCCAGTTATAAATATATAACGCGTCATAAAATCAGGTCACTATGTGATGTAATTTTAGAGGGTATGGTTTTATTCAGCTCAGACGAACTGATTTTCTTGGTAAATGGCGTCCTAAATAGTTTCATATTCAGGGATATTGATACTATCAGAATTGACCCGATGATTCCATCCTATAGGAATTAGTGCGCCCTCTTTGACGAGCAAAATACAAGAAAATACTATTTTTTCTTTCTTTCGGGCGAAAGTTAATAGTGAAACTCATGGCAAACCGTTAAAATAGGAGTATAAATTAGCCACCTAAAATAACAATAAATCGGCTAATAGGAAAACTTTCATAATTATAACTTTTTGTATTTTCTGATATTTTTTAGGAGAGCGGAAATGTCTGATATTGAAATTGCTCAAAAGGCAAAAATGAAGCGTATTGTGGATCTAGCCCAAGATCAATACGGAATCGAGAGTGAGCATCTTGAACCATTTGGGCACTATAAAGCTAAATTATCTCTGGATTATATTGATGGTCTAAAGAATAACCCAGATGGAAAATTAATTTTAACCACGGCAATTAGTCCGACTCCAGCTGGAGAAGGAAAAACAACCACGACTGTTGGTCTAGGCGATGCAATGAATAAAATTGGCAAAAAAACAATGATTTGTTTACGCGAACCGTCACTTGGACCATGTTTTGGTGTTAAGGGCGGTGCGGCTGGCGGCGGTTATGCGCAAGTTGTTCCCATGGAAGATATAAATCTACATTTTACAGGTGATTTTCATGCGATAACCTCGGCACATAATCTTCTCTCGGCCATGGTTGATAATCATATCAATCATGGAAACACATTAAACATAGACCCACGTCTAGTTTCATGGAAAAGAGTGTTAGACATGAATGATCGAGCTTTGAGAAAAATAATTAACTCCCTTGGAGGAACAGCAAATGGTTTTCCAAGAGAAGATGGTTTTGATATTACCGTTGCATCTGAGGTAATGGCAATATTTTGTCTTGCAACCTCGCTTGATAACTTGAAAGAACGTCTAGGTAATATTGTGGTGGGTTATACCAAAGGTGATCGAAAACCAGTTCATGCCCGAGAACTAAATGCGAATGGAGCAATGGCTGCGCTGTTAAAGGATGCGATCAAACCAAACTTTGTTCAGACATTAGAAAATAATATTGCGATTGTTCATGGTGGTCCATTTGCAAATATTGCGCATGGCTGTAACAGTGTCTCTGCCACACAAGCTGCTCTAAAATTAGCAGATTATGTGATCACAGAAGCAGGTTTTGGTGCTGATCTTGGTGCAGAAAAGTTTTTTGATATTAAATGTCGTAAAGCAGGACTAGAACCAAGTGCGGTTGTTCTTGTTGCTACTATTCGTGCGCTCAAATATCACGGTGGTGTCGACAAAGATCAACTCAACAGTGAAAACTTAGAGGCGCTCGAAAAAGGAATGGTAAATCTCGAGAGACACTTCAACAATATGCAAAATAATTTTGGTCTTCCATGTGTCGTTTGTATAAATCACTTCGTAAATGATACGGATGCTGAGGTTGAATTACTTAAGTCAAAAGCTGAAGCTATGGGTGCGAAAGTAGTGATTTCAAAACATTGGGCAGATGGAGGAGCTGGAGCTGAAGATTTAGCGAAAACTGTAGTAGATATCGTTGATAATCATTCTGGTAAACATAAATTTGTGTATGAAGATAATATTCCTCTATGGGATAAGATTGAAGCAATCGCCACGAAAATCTACGGTGCTAGTGGTATTTCAGCTCCACAAAATGTTCGCGCCCAAATAGATAAATTAAATGAAGACTATGGTGAATATCCTGTATGTATAGCAAAAACTCAAATGTCATTCTCTGCTGACCCAACTGTTAGAGGTGCTCCTAGTGGCCACACTGTAGCAATCACCGAAGCACGGCTCGCGAGTGGTGCCGGATTCATAGTTGTTATTGCAGGAAATATGATGACAATGCCAGGTTTACCTAAAGTGCCAGCTGCTGAAAAAATAGATGTCGATGGTGACGGAAAAATTGTTGGTCTTTTTTAATACACAATTAAGTATGCAAAGGGCGCAATGCGCC
>CEUZ01093041.1_pt1 | contig 11443 bp, 8 predicted proteins | sample 361511 | NCBI WGS metagenome assembly CEUZ01 (sample SAMEA2622822, study PRJEB7988) | marine metagenome | biome: marine biome (ENVO:00000447); feature: surface water layer (ENVO:00002042); material: "saline water (ENVO:00002010), including plankton (ENVO:xxxxxxxx)" | depth 5 m
CAAACTTTAGCTAAACCAAATGAAATGGGAGATATAGTTGTTAAACTTCCTTTGCCTCCAGGAACTTTTCCAACGCTTTGGAATGCTGATAAAAGATATAAAGAGAATTATATGAGTAACTATGAGGGTTATTACCAAACTTATGATGCAGGCCATATAGATGAAGATGGCTATATCTGGATAATGTCAAGAACGGACGATATTATCAATGTTGCTGGTCATAGATTATCTACTGGAGCAATTGAAGAAGTTTTATCTGAACATCAGTCAGTTGCTGAATGCGCTGTTCTAGGTATTGCAGATAAATTGAAAGGACAGCTACCTATTGGATTAATTGTTTTAAAAGCTGGGGTTGATAAGGACAATGAGACGATATCCAAAGAATGTATAAAAATGGTAAGAGATAAAATTGGTCCTGTTGCTGCATTTAAAGTTGTAATAGTTATTAAAAGACTTCCAAAAACAAGATCTGGTAAAATTTTAAGAGGAACGATAAGAAAAATTGCAGATAATGTTGAATATAAAATGCCTCCAACTATCGATGATCCTTTAATTTTAGATGAAATTAAAGAGGATTTAATTAAAAATAACATTCTAAAAAGTGCTTAAGACTTATTTATTTCTTATTGGAGCAATATTTTGTGAAGTAGCTGGTACAATGTTACTTCCTGTTTCTCAAAATTTTACCAAATTTATTCCAACAACTTTTCTTGCAATTTTTTATATAGGTGCATTGTATCTGCTTACTTTTGTTGTGAATAAACTTCCAATTGCAATTGTTTATGCAACATGGAGTGGGCTCGGAATATTTACAATTGCAATACTTGGATATATCTTTTTTAAACAAACCTTAGCTTGGCAAGCAATTTTAGGTTTATTTTTGATTGTAATTGGAGTTGTGCTAGTAAATAGTTTTACTGTAAAACTTAATTAAACCTAAAGATTGAAAATCATATTATTTTTGGAGTTGGTACGTGGGTAATAAACTTACCTCCTCTATTAATGTATTTTTTTTCTTTTTTAAATATCTCATCTTTAAAATTCCAAGCTCCTAAAAAAATATAATCTACATCGTCTAATAAACTTTTTTTATAATTTTTAATATAAATATGAGTTCCTGGCATATACTTATTTGTTTTGTTTGGAGTGGTATCGACAAAATAATCTAATGTTTCACTTTTAATTTTGCAATAATTTAAAATTGTAACTGATTTTGCAGTTGATCCATAACCAATTACTTTTTTATTTTTTCTTTTAATAGTATTTAAAATAGAAACTAAATTCTTTTTTGATTTTTTTACTTTATTTCTAAATTTTATATATGTTTCAAAATTATTCATCTTAAATCTTAATTCATCTTGTAAATGTTTTTTTACACTTTTATGAATTTTGATATGAGAATTTACTTTTTTTTTGATATAATATCGGATTGATCCACCGTGTGTTTTTAATTTTTCAACTTTAAATACTTGAAGATTGTGTTTTTTAATAACATTTATAATGCTTAATAATGAAAATACATAAATATGTTCATTATAAAATTGATCATAAGCAACTTTTTTAAGACATTCTAATAAGGATGGATCTTCAATTATTAAAATTCCATCATTTGATAATACATAACTAATAGATTTAAAAACTGAATCAAGGTTTGCTATATGGCTAAGCGTGTTAGCGGAGTAAATTAAATCAATATTTCCATATTTTGATTTAATTTTTTTTGCAAGTTTTATATCCCAATATTCATCATGTGTTTTATAACCTTTTTTTTTTGTAATTCTTGCTAAATTTTTACATGGCTCAACACAAATAATTTTTTTTTTATCAAAATTTTTAATTAATGAACCATCATTACTTCCAATTTCTAAAATAAGTTTAGGCTTATAATCTTTTATAATTTTTTTTGATAATCTTTTAAAAGAATCTACCATTGTTTTGGACATTGAAGATCTATAAGGATAATTATTATCAAACATTTTATTAGATGAAACTTTATTCAAAATTGAAACAAGTTTAGTTTTATTATCAAATCCAACTTCTAAATGATATAATTGTTCTTTTTTTTTATTTACTAAATCTTTTTTTGTTAAATATTTATTTGCTAGAGGTTGCAATCCAAGATCTAAAAATTTTTTCATAAAAGCTTTTTAATCAAATAATAAAGGTGTACCCTCAGGACTGCCTTTAATTTTACCATCTTGCATTTTAATTTTTCCTGCTATAATTGTTGAAACTGGCATTCCTTTAAGTTCATATCCATCAAATGGTGACCAACCACATTTACTTTCAATATTTTTGTTTTTAACGACAAATTTTTTTTTCATATCAACGATACTAAAATCAGCATCATATCCTTTTCTTATAAAGCCTTTGTTTTTAATATTAAAAATTTTAACTGGGTTTTCACATACACAATTAATAAATTGTTCTAGAGTTAATTTTCCATTATTAACATGATTTAACATAACAGGAACTAGAGTTTGAACACCTGGCATTCCAGATGGAGAATTGGGATATTTTTTTTCTTTATTTTTTTTTAAATGTGGGGCGTGATCAGAGCCAATTGTATCATTAAAATTATTTTTAACTGCATACCATAATCTATCATAATGAGATTTATCTCTTATTGGAGGATTCATTTGAGCATACGTGCCTAGTTTATCATAACAATCAGGTGCATATATAGTTAAGTGCTGAGGAGTAATTTCAAAAGTAATATTACCTTTATGTTGTGATAAAAAATCAATTTCTTGTTTTGTGGTAATATGTAGAATATGTGCTTTTTTATTGTGTCTTTCAGCAATTTGAACAATTCTTCTTGTAGATGAAATAGCACATTCCTCACTTCTCCAAATTGGATGTGAATGAACATTCCCATCTTTAATCAATTTTTTATTTATATTTAAAATTTTTTCATCTTCGGAATGAACTGCTACAACTTTTGAACTGTTTTTAAATACTCTTTCGATATCTTCCTCGTCAGCAACTAAAAGGTTACCAGTCGAAGAACCTGCAAAAAGTTTAATACCACAACAACCTTGTAGTTTTTTTAAATCATTTAATTCTGCAACATTATCAGCCGTTGCCCCAAAATAAAAAGCATAATTACAATACATTCTATTTTTTGCTAAATCTAATTTTTTTTGAAATTCAATCTTATTAGAAGTTGGAGGATTAGTGTTTGGCATTTCAAATACACTTGTTATTCCACCAGCAACCGCCGCTCTACTACCAGATTTAAGATCTTCTGTATCTGTTGAACCTGGTTCTCTAAAATGTGTTTGAGTATCAATGCAGCCTGGTAAAACTGTTAAACCCTTTGCATCAAAAGTTTTTTTTGCATCATCTTTAATATTACCAATTTCGAATATTTTACCGTCTTTTATTGCAATATCTTGATCTTTAAGATCTTTATCTATGTAACATAAGCCATTTTTAATTATTAGATCTAACATTTATGAAAAAAGTAATTATATTATATTTATTAATCAATCAATTATGAATACTCAAAATGTATATATTTTGGAAGATAGAGGGATTCTTTACATAAATGGAGTAGATGCTAAAGAATTTCTACAGAATCTAATTAGTAATGATATAAATAAAGTTAATGAAACAAATAGCTGTTTTGCTTCTCTTTTAACCCCGCAAGGTAAGTTTTTGTTCTCATTTTTGATTGTGAAACATAAATCTGGATATTTTATAGATTGTGAAAAATCTCAAGCTGCAGCTCTTTATAAACAGTTTAATACTTATAAACTAAGATCAAATATAGAAATTATGGATTTAAGTAATGAATTTGTAATTGCAACTTTTTCAAAAGAAAAATTTTTAGAATTTGAAAATGCAAAAAATGAGCCTGGAAATACAATCAAGTATAGAGAAGACCCTATATTGCTTGATCCAAGAAATAATCAATTAGGAGGACGACTTATTATAAATCTTGAAAAACTTTACTTATCTTTAAAAAAATTAGGTTTAAAAGATTCAAATGTTGATGAATACTATAAATTAAGTCACCAATTGGGAATAGCACAAAAAAATGTGAATAAACTACAAAATAAATTATTTGGTATTGAGTGTAATTTTGAAGAGCTCAATGCAATTGATTTTAAAAAAGGCTGTTATGTGGGCCAAGAGAATACTGCCAGAATAAAACTAAAAAATAAACTTTCAAAAAGATTACTTCCAATTGAATTAGTCAAAGGAAAACTAAAAGAAGGTGAACCAATATATGCGAACAAGGTCGAAATTGGCAAAGTTCTAATTGATGATAAGTATCCTTTTGCTTTAGTCAAATATCTAGACAATAACTTTAAACAGGATAATGAGTTTAAAAGTGAAAATGCAGTTTTAAGAATAAAAATACCTAATTGGATTAAATAGTGTGGCATAATAAGTGAATGACAAATATTAATCAAATTGATAAGTTTTGTTATGAAATTTACTACAGAAGTAAAAATAGCAACTGATCCTATTTACCAAAAAATCTCTAAAGTTATGCCAGAGATAGAATGGTCAGTTCATGCTCCATATATTCACAAAATAAATAAATTAAAAAAAGAAAAAAATGCAATTGTACTTGCCCATAATTATCAAACTCCTGAGATTTATCATGGAATAGCTGATGTAGCAGCAGATTCTTTAGCTCTTGCAGTAGAGGCATCTAAAACTAATGCCGATATAATTGTAATGGCCGGTGTACACTTCATGGCTGAAACTTCTAAATTAATGAGCCCTGAAAAAAAAGTTTTACTACCAGATATGGATGCTGGTTGTTCTTTATCATCATCAGTGACAGGTAAAGATGTAAGATTATTAAAAGAAAAGTATCCAGGCGTACCAGTAGTGTCATATGTTAATACATCAGCTGAAGTTAAAGCAGAAACTGATATTTGTTGTACATCTGCTAACGCTGTAAAGATTGTTGAGTCCCTTGGTGTTAAAAAAGTTATTTTCTTACCTGATGATTACTTGGCAAAATATGTTGCCTCTCAAACTGATGTGGAAATCATTGCTTGGAAAGGTATTTGTATGGTCCATGAACAATTTAATGAAAAAGAAATAAATGATATTAGAAAGAAAAATCCCGGCATTAAAATAATAGCTCATCCTGAATGTCCGCCCGATGTAATTAAAGCAAGTGATTTTGCTGGATCAACAGGGGGAATGATTAAGTATGTTGAAGATAACCAACCAAAAAAAATAATGATGGTTACAGAATGTTCAATGAGTGACAACATACAGGTAGAAAATCCAAATGTTGAATTTATAAGGCCATGTAACCTTTGTCCTCATATGAAAAAAATCACGCTTCCAAAAATTTTAGATTGCTTAGAAAATGAAACTGGCGAAATCTTAATGGATAGTGAAACAATAAAAAAAGCTAGAGTCCCTGTAGAAAAAATGGTTTCAGTTGGCAGATAAAAAGTGGCTAATATTATATTAAGCAATAATTATATTAGAAATCTTGTAAAACGCGCATTGAACGAGGATCTTTACCCATCTGGAGACATTACTTCTGACTTAGTTGAAAATTCAAAAATTACAAAATTTAAATTATTTTCAAATCAAAAAGCAATAGTTGCTGGATTAGAATTTGCAAAACAAACTTTTAAGTTAATTGATGATAAGATTAAATTTAAAATAAAAAAAAAAGAAGGTTCACTTGTAAAAAAAAAGCAATTAATAGCTACAATAGAAGGTAGGGCAGAGAATATACTAATTGGAGAGAGAGTTGCTTTAAATTTTATGAGTCATTTATCTGGTATAGCTACTAAAACAAATGATTTTGTAAAAATAGTAAATAAAAATTGTAAAATTTGCTGTACAAGAAAAACAATTCCAACTTTAAGAGTCATTCAAAAATATGCTGTTAAATTGGGTGGTGGCACTAATCATAGGTTTAACTTAAGCGATGAGTTTCTGATTAAAGATAATCATATAGCAAGCTCCAATATCAGAAACCTGGTTTCTAATGCAATAAAAAATAAAAAAGGAAAAAAAATTACTGTTGAAGTTGATAATCTTAAACAACTTAAAAAAATAATAGGTTTAAAATTTAATACTGTGTTGTTCGATAATATGAATATCAAAAATTTAAAAGCTGGGGTCAGAATGGCAAAAAAATATTATGAAACAGAAGCTTCTGGAAATGTAAATTTTAAATCAGTAAAAAAAATTGCAGCTACTGGTGTAGATAGAATTTCAATCGGGAGTATTACTCATAGTGCTCCAGCTATTGATTTTAAACTAGATATTTAATTTTTTAGATAATTCTGCTTGAGCTGCTGCTAATCTTGCAACTGGAACCCTGTAAGGTGAGCAAGAAACATAATCTAAACCAGTATTAGCACAAAACTTTATACTTTTTGGGTCACCACCATGTTCTCCACAAATACCAAGTTTAATTTTTTTATTCTGTTTTTTTCCTTTAACCACTGCTATCTCAACCAAATCGCCTACGCCATCGTCAATTGAAACAAAAGGGTCAACAGAAAAGATTTTATTTTCGATATAATCATTTAAGAATTTTCCACTATCGTCTCTGCTTAAACCAAATGTTGTTTGGGTTAAATCATTGGTTCCAAAACTGAAAAAGTCTGCATGTTTTGCGATTTCTCGTGCCTTAAGTGCTGCTCTAGGTAATTCAATCATTGTTCCTACCAAATAGTCAATTTTAACTCCTTTATTTTTTTGAACTTCTTTTGCTACTCTTACAACTAAATCTTTCATAATTTTTATTTCGGCTTCAGTGGAAACTAGTGGAATCATTATTTCGGGAAACGCTGAGTTCAATTTTTTCAACTTCAATTCAGATAAGGCTTCAAAAATAGCTCTACACTGCATTTCGTAAATTTCCGGAAATGATATTCCCAATCTACACCCTCTATGACCTAACATAGGATTTTGCTCATGTAATTCGCTTATTCTTGACTCAATTTCTTGTAAAGAGAGACCAACCACATTAGCTATATCATTGATTTCTTTTTCTGTTTTAGGTAAAAATTCATGTAAAGGAGGATCTAACAATCTCACAGTTACTGGTAATTTATTCATTATCTTAAATATTTCTATAAAATCTTTTTTTTGATGAGGTAAAAGTTTTTCTAGTGCTTTACTTCGATCGACTTTTGTTTTAGATAAAATCATCTCTCTGACAGATAGAATCCTCTCTTCATCAAAAAACATATGCTCTGTTCGGCAAAGGCCTATGCCCTCAGCTCCAAAATCTCTTGCGATTTTTGTATCCATTGGAGTTTCAGAATTACTTCTTACATTTAATTTTCTATATTTATCAGCCCAATCCATTAGTTTTGAAAAATTTCCTGAAATCTCAGGTTTTACTGTCGGTACTTCACCTAAAATAATTCTTCCCGTTGAACCATCAATTGTAATCACATCTCCTTCTTTTATTTCAACTGAATCAGTTTTAAAAGTTTTGGCTTCATAATTAATATCAATTTCACTTGATCCAGAGACACACGGTCTTCCCATCCCTCTTGCTACAACAGCAGCATGACTTGTCATTCCACCTCTAGCGGTCAAAATTCCTCTAGCAGCATGCATTCCATGAATATCTTCTGGTGATGTTTCAACTCTGACTAAAATTGTATCTTGCATAATTCCATTTAACCTTTCAGCTTCATCCGATGAAAAGACTACCTTTCCGCTAGCAGCACCAGGAGATGCAGGCAATCCTTTTGCGATTATATTTATTTGACTTTTTTCATCAAGTGTTGGGTGTAATAACGTATCCAGCGAATTTGGATCTACTCTTAAAACTGCTTCTTTTTTTGAAATTAATTTTTCTTTGACCATATCTACTGCTATTTTGACAGCAGACTTGGAAGTCCTTTTTCCTGATCTTGTTTGAAGCATCCATAATTTATTATTTTCAACTGTAAATTCAACGTCCTGCATATCTTTGTAATGCTTTTCTAAAACTTTTAAAATCTTATTTAATTGTTTAAATACTTTAGGCATAGACTCTTCCATAGAGTCCTCTTTTGCATTGGCATTTTTTTTAGCTTTCTTAGTTATATACTGTGGTGTTCTTGTTCCTGCTACAACATCTTCTCCTTGAGCATTTATTAAATATTCCCCATAAATTTCATTTGTACCATCTGATGGATTTCTAGTAAAAACAACACCAGTTGCACAATCACTACCCATATTTCCAAATACCATTGATTGAACATTTACAGCTGTTCCCCATTCACTTGGTATTTGATTTAATTTTCTATAAACTTTTGCTCTATTACTTTCCCAAGATAAAAATACAGCACTAATTGCTCCTAGTAATTGATCATAGACATTTTGTGGAAAATTTTTATTAGTCTTGTCTTTAACAACGTTCTTAAAGTCATTAATCAGACCTTCCCAATCGTTTTCATCTAAATCTGTGTCTAAAAGAACACCTTTAGTTAGTTTATAATTTTCAATTAATTCCTCAAAGTGGTAATTCTCCACTCCCATCACTACGTTTGCATACATCTGAATAAACCTTCTATAACTATCTTTCGCAAATCTTATGTTGGAAGTTTTGTTAGCTAATGCTATTACAGTTTTATCATTTAAACCAAGATTTAAAATTGTATCCATCATTCCAGGCATAGATACTCTTGCTCCTGATCTAACTGATAATAATAAAGGGTTTTTTAAGTCACCAAATTTTTTTTTAACTTCTTTTTCTATAGTTTTTAATTCACTTTTAATTAAGTTAACTATCTTTGAATTTAATTTCTTTTTATCCTTGTAAAATAAATCACATACCTTAGTTGAAATTGTAAATCCAGGAGGTACAGGCAAACCGATACGTCCCATTTCAGAAAGATTTGCTCCCTTCCCTCCCAACAAATTTTTGGGTTTCTTAATTTTTTTTAAGTCTTTAGATTTAAAGTTAAATATTAATCTATTCACTATTTAGCCTCTATATTCGAAAAATTTATATAATTGTCAAATGTTCTACATAACATTTGCAAAAGTTCCAATCTGTTTTTTTTAATATTTTTGTCTTCAACATTTACCTTAATATTATCAAAAAAATTATTTATTACTTCTTTTGCTGCAGCTAAATTTGATAGCGACTCTAAGTAGTTTTCGTCATTATCTAAACCAGTGAAATATTTTTTTAATTCATTAATTTTATTTAGTAAATTAACTTCATAATCGTTCTTAAATATACCAGGATCGGTTTTGTTTGAAAGCTCTATGTCCTCATTCTTTAATTCACTCTCTATAATATTATAAGCTCTTTTGTAGCTCGAAACTATATCTTCTCCAATTTGTTTTTTTATAATGTTATTCAGTGTTAATCCTTTTTTAAATAGTCTGTTCATGTTATTTAAATTATTTGAATTAATACTTGCTTCAATTATATCGTTACGAATTTCTTTTTCTTTCATATAATATTTCAATCTTTCAAATAAAAAATCTGTTAGTTCTTTCTGTAAATTCTCATTTAAAAGTTCAAAACCTTGATCTCTGTAAAATAAAATTGAACTTTCTATAAGGTATTTAACATTTAATTCTTTATTATTATCAATTATAATTTTTAATAATCCTAGTGATGATCTTCTCAATGCATAAGGATCTTTTGAGCTGGTTGGTTTTTGATTGATCCCAAAAAAACCTACTAAAGTATCTATCTTATCAGCTAAAGCTAAAGCAATACTGTAAGGTTTTTTTGGGATTTTGCTATTAAATCCTGTTGGAAGATAGTGTTCACTTATTGCTAATGAAATTTCTTTATCAAAACCTTGCTCTTCAGCAAAATATCCACCCATAACTCCTTGTAGTTCAGGAAACTCATCTACTAAATCTGAAATTAAATCTACTTTACATACTGAAGCTGACAATTCTACTTTGTCTTTACTAATCAATAATTCATCTGAAATTATACCACCAAGTTTTCTCATTCTTTGAATTTTTTCAAAATAAGAACCTAAACCATTAAAATAATTAATTGATTTAAGTTTAGATACTTGTTTAACTAAATTTTGTGATTTATTCTTTTCCCAGAAAAATTTAGCATCACTCAGTCTTGCATCTACAACTCTTTCATTACCTAATTTAATATACCCATATTTATCTTTTTGATTAGCCACAACCAAAAATTCATTCGTAATTTTTCCTTTTTTATCAAAAGTGGGAAAGTACTTTTGATGATGTTGCATTGTAATAATTAATATTTCTTTAGGTATGTTTAAAAATTTTTCATCAAATTTACAAATTAAAATATTAGGTTTATCAACTATATTTGTAACCTCATCCAAAAGTTTTTCATTGAATTCGACTAAAAAATTTTTTTTTTTAGATATTTTTTCTAGTTCTTTTCGAATAAATTTTTTCCTTAAATTATGATCAATGATAATACCAAATTTAATAAAAAAATTTTTATAACTTTTAAAATTTTTAAATACTCTTTTTTTTTCTTCAAATTCTTTATCAACAAAAGAAGTATTAGAAGCTTTTAAATGGTAAAAATTAAAGTTTAAGTTTTTATTATCAAAAACTGCTAATATCGATTTTAATGGTCTTGCCCAATTTAGATTATAATTCCCCCATTTCATTGACTTTTTCCACTGTAATGTATCCAGAATTATCGGAATTTTTTCTTCAAGCAAATGAATTGTATAAATTTTTTGCGCTAATTTTTTGAAAAAATAAAATTCTCCTTTTTCTGTTTTTTTTTTATATAAATCTTTAGAATTTATTTTATTAGATCTCAAAAAGCCCTCTACAGCTTTCTCTGGAGAATTAATATTTGGTCCTTTTACTTCTTTAGCTTCTTGAGTGATCTCCTTAGATAAACCTTTAAATAGTATAACAAGCCTGTTTGGAGTGGAATAACAATTACTTTCCTTAAACGATATATTTTTTTCTTTAAATAATTTTTGAAAACTTTGAAATAGAAATATACGGGAATTATCTTGTAGATTTGAGGGAATTTCCTCACTAAATAATTCTAAAAAAAACTCTGACATTATTCTTTTTGACTGTTTAACCAGGCCTCAGCTACTGCTTTTGTAATATCCCTAATACGTCCAATGTATCCTGCTCTTTGAGCAACACTTATCACACCTCTGGCATCCAAAATATTAAATACATGGCTTGCTTTTAAACATTGATCGTATGCGGGTAAAGGTATTTTTTTTTCTACTAAAGATTTTGCTTCCAATTCTAACATATCAAACATTTTAAATAAATTATCTGTATTAGCGTATTCAAAATTATAGGCAGAAAACTCTTTCTCAGCCTGATGAAATACATCTCTATACTTTACATTTTCATCGTTCCAAACAAGATCATAAACATTTTTTTTTTGTTGAGTGAACATACATATTCTTTCGAGACCATAAGTTAATTCAACTGAGACAGGCTTACATTCTATACCAGCCATTTGTTGAAAATAAGTAAATTGTGTAATTTCCATTCCATC
>CEUZ01076778.1_pt1 | contig 11430 bp, 12 predicted proteins | sample 361511 | NCBI WGS metagenome assembly CEUZ01 (sample SAMEA2622822, study PRJEB7988) | marine metagenome | biome: marine biome (ENVO:00000447); feature: surface water layer (ENVO:00002042); material: "saline water (ENVO:00002010), including plankton (ENVO:xxxxxxxx)" | depth 5 m
CATAATGAATACCTGAATATTCAGGTTCCTTTTTTGTAGATTTAAGTTTATTTTTTTGAAAATAATCTTCTTCTTTTTTTTGTTTTAAATTTAATAATGACATCATATTTTTCCTTTCAGAGAATATTATTAAATTGGAAATATGAGGAATCTATGTTCTGAATAAGTAAATTTTAAGATATAAATTTTTATAAATCTTTATTTGAACAACAAAAAGTCAGAATTAAGTATTAAACAAATTTTGTGGCACTAATAAATGAGAAAAAGTAGTACTCTCTATTAATTTATTAAGTGCCACAACCAAGAAAACCAATTTTTAATATTAATTTTATATAAAAAATATATAAATATTAATATGAAAACAAAAAATAAAATTGCAAAGTGTTTATGTGGTGAAATAAAAATACAAATACAAGGTAAGCTTAGATATGTAAGTAATTGTCATTGTTCTCAGTGTATGAAGACCCATGGAAATTTTGCATCATATACTTCCGCCCCAGAGAAGAATGTGAAATTTATAAATAAAAAAACATTAAAATGGTATAATTCGTCTAAATTTGCAAAAAGAGGTTTTTGTTCAAAATGTGGAGCAAGTATTTTTTATAAAAAATTAAAAAATAATACCATTAGCATTGCAGCAGGAATGTTTAGTAATCCAACAACACTCAAAACTTATTGTAATATTTTTACTAAAGGGAAGTTAGATTATTATAAACTAGATAATAGGATAAAAAGATTTAATGGATACAGTGAATAAAAAGCGGGATTGCGCCCGCTTTTTAATTTACTGAAATTTTTTTATGCTTTTCTACTAGAATAAAAAAACAAAGCAGCTAAAACAATACTGATTACTAAATTTGAGTATACAGGAAAACCAGTTAAAACTTGCGCAATTAGCCATTCATATAAACTCAATAATACAAATAATGAATGGGTAATTCCCACAATAATTCCTAGTGGATACATTCCCTCCCCTGCTACATCAGGTATTCTCCATGATAATAATGCTGTTCCAATAACAGCGCAGCCTAATCCATGAGCAGCAGCATAAGCTAATGGGCCTGCTGTTAAACCTGTTGCATCAAACCAAATATTGGGGAAAAAAAGGGCTGATAAACCATTTAATCCAATTATAACTGCATTAATTTTAAATAATAAAGCTAAATTCATTCTACCTCCTTCAATAAATATTCAGATATTTAAACATTTTTGATAATAAAATACTGATTATTAACATTATTCATTAATAAAAATATATTTTATCAAAAACATTAATGTTATAAATATTCATTAAATACAGAGATACTGTAATGGTTAAAAAGACAATAAAAAAGAAAAAAAAATCGAAAGTTATAAAGAGGAATATTAAAAACAAAAAAACTGCAAATACTAAAAAGAAAACAAAATCCAAGGTTAAAAAGAAAACAAAATCCAAGGTTAAAAAGAAATATCCTACTAAAAAATCTCTAAAAAAAAGAAAAAAAATTAAAAAAAAAGAAGAATCAATTTTTGATTTAATCGATAAATTTTTAAAAAAATTAACAGGTTAAATTAAAAAAAATATTCTAACATGACAATTGATACTTGAGCATTCTCAATGTTGAATAGTTTAGTTTCAATCTCTAGACCTTACCAGTGGATTAAAAATATTCTTATTTTAGTTCCTTTAATAAGTTCTCAAAAATATGAATTGGATAGTCTTATTTCATGTATTGAAGCAATAGTTATTTTTTCTTTAATAAGCTCCTCCGGATATATAATTAATGATTTTTTTGATAAAAAAAATGATTTATTGCATCCAGTTAAAAAATTGAGACCAATAGCGAGCGGAAGATTAAATTATAAAATAGCAATTATATTTTCAATTATTTATTTAATTATTGCTGGCTATTTATCATTAAACAATAATCCTACGTTTATATATATAATAATTTCATATGTTTTAATTACTTTTATTTATTCTCTTATTTTAAAAAAAATAATTTTTATTGATATAATAATTATATCATTACTTTTTTTACATCGTATAAATGCAGGGTCAGCAGCAATTGATGTTGAAACTTCAATTTATCTTTTATTATTTTCTATATTATTTTTTATTTCATTAGCGTGTATAAAAAGAATAGCTGAAATTAAAACTCTATCAGATAGTCAAAAAACTATACCAGGTAGAGCATACAAGACTGAACATATTCAATTACTAAGATATATTACCAATTTTACTTTCTATTTATCATTGCTAGTACTTATTTATTATATTTTTAATGCAAATATTATAAATTTATATGAAAATAATATTCTTTTATTTGCTGTATGCCCTATTTTATTTTTTTGGTTTATCAGAATTTTTAAGAAAGCTATGAATAGTGAAATTGATGGTGATCCAATATTATTTGCAATAAAAGATAAAATAAGTGTAATTTTTTTATTTATATCTGCGATAGTTATATTTTTTTCTATATAGATAATACTACAAAAATATGAAGAATTTTTTTTGTAATCAGTTACTTTCTAATCGATTATTTTTATTTATCATTATTTTAATAAATATTAGTTTGCCTATAAATAATCTGTATTTATTTATTGCTTTTTCCTTATCTTTAATTTTAATTTTTTTTAATAAAATAAATCCTAATTTAAAAAATCTTTATTTTTATATATTTATTTTATGTTTATTAACGGGTTTAAATTTTTTAATAAAAAATCCCAAAATTGAAGAAGCACACTCAGCGTTTATTACGGATAGTGATTTAAAAATGATTTCAAATTTTTTACCAGAAAGACTCACGAAAATAATGGCAAATGATTTATCAAATAATTTTGATTATGATAGATATTTTGAAGGTAGACAGGCACCTGCAAATAATAAATTATTTATAAAAGATCCATTTGCATTTTCAACAGATAGTTTTTTTCAACAAAATAAATTTTCTAGAAAATTAAACAATATTAATGCATCTAAAAGATCTCACCATAGGATAGGACAATTTAATACTAGATCTTTTGCAATGCCTTATGATCAAGAATTAAAAGAAAATTTTCCATTTTATGTTTTTTATAAATTAAATAATGAATTTTCTAATTCTCAAATTTGCGGAAAAGGTAATATTTATACCTCTTTTTCAAATAGCAATGATATTCATAGTCTAAGTTTTAATTCAATTGGCGATCAATACAAATGTGTGACACTGGATGGAAAAAATAACTTTTATATATTTGCCTATTCAATTGGAGCAAGTGATAATTTTGAGATACAACTAAAGAAGAATAACAAAATAATTTTTAAACAATATCTTCAATTTCTAATAATTATATTAATTATATTAATTATATTAATAAAGATTATAAAAATAGAATTTAGTACACATTTAGTTTTAATTTTAATATCTTTTTTATCATCATTTTTGTTAGCATTCCTCAATGATCCAAATATTATTGTTGGATTAAGACATGTTTACGGAGGTTCAGATGGATTAATATTTAATTCGTTTGGAAGCGATATTGTAGAAAATCTAAAAAATGGAAATTATTTAGAATCTTTAAAAGGCGGTGAAGATATTTTCTATTTTCAACCAGGAATGAGATATTATGTTGCATTATTTAAAATAATATTCGGTGAAACGAATTATGGATATATTTTTTCAATTTCTTTTTTTCCGTATATAATTTTTTTATTAAGTAAACTCATAAGTACTAAAAGAATTGCATATACATTATTTATTTTATTTATTTTTTTTCCAATATTTGAGTCTATAGGATTTGGTCATTTTAATTATGTTAGGCAAGCAGTAAGATTGCATGCAGAGTCATTATCAATTATGCTTCTTATTATTTCAATTTATTTAATTTTTACTGAAGATAAAAATAAATTAAATAGTAATACTAACTTAATATTGATAGGCTTAATGTTTAGTCAAATAATTTTTCTTAGGCCTAATTTTTTACCGACTTGTTTTTTATTATCTCTTTATTTATTTTACTCAAATTATCTAAAAGGTAGTTTAATAAGTAAAAACTTAATCTTAATAATCTCTTTATCTCCATCTTTATTTTGCTTATTTCACAATTATTTTTTTGGAAATGAATTAATTCTATTTTCCTCTTCAGCTTCTAGACATATATTATTATCAAATGATTTTAGCGAATTTAATTTTATACAAGCTAAAAATTTTATGGAATTAATAATATTGCAAGTCAGAGATTGGAATGATTTAATTTATTTTCCAAGATTATTAATATTAATTTATGTCATATATAATATAAAATTTTATAGATTTAATGAATTGATTTTTTGTTTAATAATTTGTTGTATAAGTCAACATATAGTTTTACTATTGACTCATGCAAGTAGTAGATATGCTTATTTTGCTTGGTTATTAACTTTTATATTATTTATCAAAGTTATGTATGACAATAATCATTTTTTTAAATTTTCAGATTATTTTAAAAAACTAGTTAAAAAAACTTAAATATTTTTTTGTTGATTCATTATAATTAAATTTTAACATACAAGAATCTATAATATCTTTGGACTTTTTTACTTTACCAATTTTAATAATATTGATCATTTGATTAGCTAAATCATCAATATTACTTATTTTGCTAATTAATCCGTTATTTGTATATTGAATTGGTATTCTTACACCTTTTAATGATGAAGCAATAACTAATTTTCCAATACTCATAGCTTCTAATTGAACCAATCCAAAAGCTTCAAAAGAATTTGTACTTGGGAGTAATAATACATGTATTTTATGTAAAAAATTTAATTTATCTTTTTCTCTAAGTTTTCCTATAAATTTTATTGACTTAGAATTTTTTGATAAAAGTAAAATTTTTTCTGTGTACTTTTTGAATCTAATATCATTTAAATCTCCTGCGATAATAATTTGATGCTTAATATTTTTATTATTCAAAATATTTGAAGATTTAATGATTAATTCCAATCCTTTTTCTTCGCATATTCTGCCTAAAAAACCAAAAGTAGGAAGATTATTATTTATAACTATATTATTAAGATTTTCTGATGATGTATATTTGATAAATGGTAGTATCTCAGTTGTTTTATACCTAAATATATAATTTGAAATGTTTGAATAAAAGTAATCATTAGTATGAGTAATAATTTTATTACATAAAATTGCTGAAATAAAAAAGGAAATCTTAAAATAAATATTAGCAATAATAAAAGAAAGATTATTGCCTACAAAAGCTGGTAGGCAATGATACTGTATTATTTTATTTTTTTTAGTTAATAATGATAAAGGTAATATTTCTACTAAAGGAAACTGAAAATATACAAAATCTACTTTTTTTTGTATTAAAATAAAATTTTTGATTAAAGAAAAACTGAAATAACCTCTATTAAATTTAAAAGATAAATTGGATCTGTAAATTATAACACCTTTATTTCTTTCAATTTTTTTTTTGTTTTCTGTGTTGCCTGTTAGAATAATCACTCTGTAATTATTTTCAACTAGGATATTACTTAAATCTATAATAAATCTACCTATGCCATTATAGGGATTAAAAAAATTAGTAACAATTAAAATTTTTTTTTTCATTAATTTTCGGTATCTAATTTATCAAATAAATATTTTAAGCTAGGTCTATGAGATTGATAATAATTAAATAAATTGTAATTTGAAGGCATATATAATTGTTCAAGATTCTGGTTTTTAGTTTTGCATTTATTATAATATTTATCTGCAACAAAAAAGGCATTAACACCTGTAATATTTGTAGAAACTAATTTATATCCTTTTTGATTTAATTTATTATTAATAAAAAAAAGACTTGCACCGTTATAATCATCATGATTCCATTCAAAATTTTTATTTGGATTTATTGAGATGTTAATGGGTGGAGGAAATTTTGAATTATATTCTATACAAATTAATCTTGGATTAATAATATTAAGTTTTTCTATGCAAAAAATATCGAAAGAATCTATGTCTATACTTAAGAAATCAACATTAAATGATGTGTCATTAAATAAATTTTTTAATGTATAACTAATTGTTTCATTAATATTGTCGGGTGTAATCTTTTTATTTTCTAAAATTAATTTATTATTATTTAATTTATTTTCAATTTTTTTTAAAGAGCTTGTATTAGAATCAATCCATACTCCAGTCCAATCTTGTAAAATTAAATTGTGAGTATTATTTTCAACACCATTACCTACTCCTATTTCAACAAATATTTTTTTATCAAAACCTATGTCATTAAATATTGAATTTATGATTCCATCTTCATCATTTTGTGAATAAACTCTATAGCCATCCAATATATAACTTGGCAAATTCCTTTTTAATAAATTTTTTTTAATACTATCAATTAATAATTTAGAATTAATTTCTAAATTATTATAATTTAATAAAAAATTCCTTAATTTTAAGATTAAATTATTAAAAATAACATCAATTTTATTTAGCATATATTATTTTTTATTAAGTTCTTTTATATCATGATCTACCATCATTTTGACTAATTTTATAAATGATGTTTTGTGTTTCCATTTTAAAACCTTTTTTGCTTTTTTTGTGTTAGCTACAAGCAAATTAATATCACTAGGCCTAATTAAATTTTTATCAATCTCTATATATTTTTTATAATCTAAATTAACATGATCAAAAGCTATTTCTAAAAAATTTTCAACAGAATAATTTTTTTCAGTGCCTATTACATAATCATCTGGATTTTTTTGTTGTAATATTTTCCAAATTGCTTCAACATAATCTTTAGCATATCCCCAATCTCTTTTTGATTTTATATTCCCTAATTTAATTTTCTTTTGAAGTCCTAATTTTATTTTTGCGACACCTAGAGATATTTTTCTAGTAACAAATTCTGGCCCCCTTCTTGGTGACTCATGATTAAATAAAATTCCACTTGATGCATGTATATTATATGTTTCTCTATAATTTTTAGTTAAATTGTATCCAGCTACTTTTGAAATTCCATAAACTGATCTAGGATTAAATGGTGTATCTTCTTTTTGTGGAGAAATATTTGTGTTTCCAAACATTTCAGAAGAAGCTGCAAAATAAAATTTAATGTCTTTATTGATTTCTGCTACAGATGAAAGAACGTAATGAGTACCATTAATGTTAGTATTTAATGTAGAAAATTCATCTTGAAATGAATAACCAACATAACTTTGTGCCGCTAAATGATATATTTCATCAGGTTGAATTTTTTGTATTATTTTATATATACTAGGAAAACTTTCCATTGACGCTGGATGTAAAGTTATTTTTTTTATTAAATGTTTTATTCTTGATAATCTGTTTGTAGAATTTTCTAATGCAACATGTCTAATAATGCCATGAACTTCATAATTCTTTTTAAGAAGCAACTCTGTTAAATATGAGCCATCTTGCCCTGTAATACCTGTTATTAATGCCTTTTTTTTAATTTTAGTCTCCTATATTAAATAATAAATACTTGGAAAGATAATAGCAATAATAAATTATATTTAAAAAAGATATTTTAAAATATAATATTAATGTTAGAATATAATGATTATGGATATCAATTTTATTGACCCACCTACTCCAATAGGTAATTTTGTAAATATAAGAATGAGTGGCAATTTTGCATATATCTCAGGACAAGGGGCTTTTGATGACTCAGGAAATTTAATAACAGGCAAAATTGGAAAAGACTTGAATATTGATGAAGGTTATGATGCAGCAAGAAGAGTTGGCATTTCTATCTTATCAGTAATAAATAAAGAAATTGGATTTGATAAAGTAAATAAATTTGTTAAAATTTTAGGTTTAGTAAATTGCACTGTAGATTTTTATCAACAGCCAAAAATTATAAATGGATGCTCTGATTTATTAGTAGAATATTTAGGAGAAAAAGGAAAGCATGCAAGAAGTGCTCTGGGTGTTTATGTTTTACCTAATAACATTCCAGTAGAAATAGAAGCTATAATAGAAATAAAAACTTAATCTGGCCATTTTAGCCAACTTTTCATTGATAATCTTTTATACAATTTATGACCAATATTGTTTTTAATTTTATTTGCTACTAATTTATTGATAATCTTATTCATTTCTACCATAACTATTTTTTCCTGATTTTTTTTAAGATTACATGTATCTAATTCAAAATGATCTAAATGAATTAAATCATCTCTAACAAAAATAGAAGGATTATTATTTTCTAAATGATGAGCTAGTGAGTATGCAGTAAAATTAGATAACTCTTTATTAATTATTATCCTCAATCTATTAATTTTATTACCAGTTGGATCAGGTATAATTTCATAATTTATTCCTTTATAATTTTTTTTATCTAAATATCTTAACCAATAAGAAATAATTTTATTTTGTTTAGATAATTCACTTTTAACATTTCTTTTATACCAATTTTCTACAGCAATTATTGAAGAGTATATCCCCTCTTTTCCTACTTTCATCCCTCTACCAATGCCTAAGTTTTGTAAATATATATTTTTAATATATTTTTTTTTACCAGCAACAATACCAGCCGTTAAAGATCCCATAAACTTATGAGAACTGAATATTGCTACATCCGCCCCCAAATTAAAAAATTCATGCATATATTCTTCTGATGCTGCGTCTATTATTGTCGGTATTTTAAATTTTTTACAAATATTTAAAAAATCATTTAAATTTAATGAGTTATAATCAGAGCAATGATGGGAGACTACGTACATTGCACAAGAAATTTTATTAATATTATTATTAATTTTATCTATTAGTTGATCTTTTTTACATGAAAACCTCGAACCGCATTTTATAATTTTTGCACCTGACAATTTAATAGCCTGACCTACTTCAGCACCATAATTTGTAAGATGACCTTGTTGTATAATAACATTACTTTTCATATTTTTTGTGTTTGGTAATTGAAAAATTTTATCTAAATTATTGCCAGTCATCATTGCTGCTATTGATTCTGTTAATCCAGCTGCTGCAGATGCAGTAATAACAGCTGATTCACTATTAAATAATTTAGATATTCTTTTAGAAGCTAAAGATTGTAATTCATCAATATTTACAAAATTTGGTAAAACTTCATTTGCTGAATATATGTTTTGTTTTTTGACAATTGATGCTCCAATTTTTGTCATAAATCCAGAAACATTTATAATAGGAGTCAACTTGTTTTTTTTGTAAAAAATATTCATATTTAGAAAAGATATAATATTAATTATTATGGAATCATACTTAATTTTAGTTTAAATTATATTTAATGAATTACATAGATAAATTTAAATTAAATAAAAAAATTTCATTAGTTACTGGCGGTGCTGGAGGAATAGGTATTGAAATTTGTAAGTCTTTATTGGATGCTGGTTCAAAAGTGATATTAGCAGATATAAACTCTCTTAAATCTAAGAAAATTATTAATAAATTAAAAGATCAAAATATAGAATTTTATAAATTAAACTCAACCTCTGAAAAAAGTATAAATTCTTTATCTAAATTTATTATTAGAAAATATAAAAAAATAGATATTTTAGTTAATTGCATTGGCATATGTTCTAATAAAGAAGCTGAAAATGTAAGCAAGAAAGAATGGGATGAAGTAATGAACATTAATATTAATAGTATGTTCTATATATGTAAAGAATTTGGTAAAATATTCATCAAGCAAAAATATGGTAATATCGTCAATATAGGTTCAAATTCTGGCTTGATTGTTGATAGACCACAACCTCAAGCTAGTTACAATGCAAGTAAAGCCGCAGTTCATCAATTAACTAAGTCATTAGCCTGTGAATGGGCGAAATACAATATTAGAGTGAATGCAATTGCACCAGGTTATGTTGCAACTGAAATGACTTTGCTAGGTAGAAAAAAACCAAATTGGTTTAAATATTGGATTGATATGACTCCTATGAGAAGATTAGCTGAACCAAGTGAAATTGCCTCTGTAGCACTATTTTTAGCCTCAGATAGCTCTAGTTACTGCACTGGAACAATTATTTCTGTTGATGGCGGTTATACGAGCTGGTAATTTGTTAAAGAATATTTACTGATAAATTGACATTATTACCTATAAATGTTTAGTTTTTAAATTAATGTTTTAAATTAATGTTTTCAAATTAGGAGGAAAATTATGAGAAAACTTTTACTTTTATTAATTTCTTTTTCATTTGTATTAACTGTGGGTACAGCAAATGCATTTGATTGGAAAAAACATTCAGGAAAAACAATTACTATTTTAATGAATGAACATCCAGTATTAGATGGCATTAGATCTTTAATACCACAATTTGAAGAGGATACTGGTATCAAAGTTAAAGTTAATGCATTAGCTGAAGATTTATATTTTGATAGAATGGAAGTTAATTTAAGAGCTAGTAAGGGTGCTGATGCACACTTCTGTCCAATGGATGCAACAGCTTTTAATCAATTTGGTGCGGGATTGCTACAACCCTTAAATGGTTTTTTAAATGATCCAGTCGCAACAGCAGGTGATTATGATGTTAAAGATTTTCCAGCTGGTTTTTTAAATGCAACAAATTTTCCTGGAGGCCCAGGTTCAAACTATTATTGTATTCCTATGTCATTTGAATCTTACATTGTATTTTATAATAAAGATCTAGTGAATAAATACCTAGGAGGCAAACTTCCTGAAACAATGGATGAATTAATTTCAATGGCTAATAAAGTCAAAGCAGATTCCGGCGGAGATATAGCTGGTGCAGCTATGCGTGGCTTAAGAACTGATACAAATATTGATACTATTTCAGGACTTGTATTTAATGCTTGGGGTGCGAGAGATATTGAATCTCCTTATGGTGTTTGGTTTGATGGTGATTGGAGTAAACCAAGACTAGATGATCCTGCTATTCAAAAAGGTTTAAGCGACTATGCTGGTCTTATGAGTGCTGGTCCAAGTGATATCCTTTCTTATAACTGGAATGAAGCTGGAAACGCTTTTTGTGCTGGTCAAGCTGCATTTTTTGCAGATGCATCACTTTTCGGACCTTGGTTTGAAACAGATGATTGTCCTGCAGTTAAAGGTAATACTGGATATATCCCTCTTCCTCCTCAAGAAAAAGGTGGTACTTCATACACTGCTAACTGGCAGTGGGGTATTGGAATGGGAGCAAATGCACAAGAAAAAGATGCAGGTTGGTATTTCATTCAATATATGACTAATAAATCAAGTGAGCCTCAAATTGGTACTTACCATGGAGGAGCTGGAAGAATATCTACTTGGGAAAATGATTCTTATACTAGCACATTAAATCCTGAGTATGTATCGGCTACACTTGAATCAATGAAAACAGTTAGAACTTCAGTAGTTCCTGTTGCAGATTTTAATAAATATGCACTTGAAATTATGGATGTAATATTGAGAATACATTCCGGAGCTAGCAGTGCAGATGCTGCAGCTGAAGGAAATGCTAACTTCAAAAAAATGTAAATATTGATTTAT
>CEUZ01282958.1_pt1 | contig 11428 bp, 12 predicted proteins | sample 361511 | NCBI WGS metagenome assembly CEUZ01 (sample SAMEA2622822, study PRJEB7988) | marine metagenome | biome: marine biome (ENVO:00000447); feature: surface water layer (ENVO:00002042); material: "saline water (ENVO:00002010), including plankton (ENVO:xxxxxxxx)" | depth 5 m
CTTCTGTCTTCTCAAAATTTTAATTCAATATTAATCGGAGATATTTCATTGTCAAAGAGACCAATGGATAGAATTATTCAACCTTTAGAAAAAGTAGGTGCTAGCTTTAAAAGCAATGACAGTAAACTACCATTAGAGATATTTGGAACTAAACTTAGAAATATTAATTACGATCTTGCATTACCTTCAGCGCAAGTAAAATCTGGATTAATGTTAGCTTCTTTAAATATTGAAGGAACAAATAAAATAATTGAAAGAAATATTACAAGAAATCACACAGAAATTATGCTTGAATCTTTTGGCGCGGATATAGATATAAAAAAAATAGAAAATGAAAACCATATTTATATAAATGGACAAAAAGAATTATATTCAAAAAATATATTTGTACCTTCAGATTTATCTAGTGCTGCTTTTTTTATTGTTGCAACTTTAATCAATAAAAATTCACTATTAAAAATTGATGGAATAAATATCAATCCTACAAGAAATGGTATTTTGAAAGCTCTAAATATGATGGGAGCGCAAATTAAAGTTAACAATAAAAGAACTATTAATGGAGAATTAATTGCTGATCTTGAAATAAAAAGTTCAGATCTAGTAGGCTGTGAATTAGATGAAGATATAGCAAGATTAATGATTGATGAATATCCAATTTTATCAATTGCCGCTTCATTTGCTAGCTCACCATCTTTATTTAAGGGATTGGGCGAATTAAAAATAAAAGAAAGTAATAGACTTGAATTAATTAGAAATAATTTAGATAAATGTGGAATATTCTCTGAAATTGAAGGAGAAAATTTATTTATCGATCCAACAAAAAAAAGTAAATTTAAAAGTAATAAAATAGATACTAATTTTGATCATAGAATAGCTATGTCTTTTGCTATTATGGGTACAAGGCTGGGCACTGATTTAAATATTTTAAATTCTGAATATATTAAAACAAGCTTCCCAAAATTTGTACAAAATTTAAATGCGGTAGGAGGAAACTTAACTGAATAATTTGATTATTTCTATAGATGGTCCATCAGGTTCTGGGAAAGAGAAAATTGCAAAGTATATTGCAAAAAAATATAAATTATACCATCTAGATTCAGGAATGCTGTATAGAAGAATAACTTTTTTGATTTTAAAAAATAAAATTGATATAAACAAAAAAAATCATATAAAAAAATTTTTAAAAGATCTAAAACATATATCTGCCAAAAAACATAAAAATTTAAGAACAGAAATTATCAGTAAAGCCACATCTAAAATTGCTAAAAATAAAGAAATAAGGAATTTTATTAATTATCAGCAAAAGATTATAGTAAAAGATATGCTAAAATCTTATAAAGGATGCGTGATAGATGGTAGAGATATAGGTTCTAATGTTTTTAAAAATGCAAAAATAAAGCTTTTCATTACAGTAAGTGCAAAAATTAGGGCAAAAAGACGACATAAACAGTTGATTGAACAAGGCGAAAAGTCTATATACAGCCGAATTTTGAAAGGCATAATTTTGAGAGACAAAACAGACAAAAAAAGGGAGATATCCCCCTTAGTAGTTCCTATAAATGCTATCTATATTGATAATTCTTTAGATTTTAAAAATACAATATCCCAAGTCAATCAAGTTTTAGAAAAAAAATTATAATTTTATGTCAAAAGTTTTAGAGAATAATAATATTTCAAATAACGAGTATGAGGATTTAATTGCAAAATCTCTAAATTCAGAGAAAAGTAAAGAAAAATGCATAGTAGAAGGAAAAGTTATAGCTATAGAAAATGATGTTGTAATAGTTGATATAGGTTTAAAAAGTGAAGGAAGAATTCCAATATCAGAATTTGGAAGATCAAGTCAAAATTTAGATGTTCAAATAGGTGATTCAATAAAAGTATTTATTGATAAACTAGATGGTCTGAATGGTGAAACAAAATTATCTAGAGAAAAAGCAGTTAAACAAGCTGCTTGGAATAAGTTACAAGATAGTTTTGACAATAAAACTTTTGTAACTGGAATTCCTACAAATAAAGTTAAAGGAGGCATGAGTGTTGATTTAGAAGGCGTAACTGCATTTTTGCCCGGAAGTCAAATTGATCCAAGACAAATTGCAGATACTAAAGATCTTCTAAACAAACCTCTTGATTTCTTAATATTAAAAATGGATAAATATAGAGGCAACATAGTTGTTTCTAGAAAAGCAATTTCCGATATTGAATTAAAAGAACAAAGACAAAAACTTTTATCAAACATTAGTGAGGGTTCAATTATAGAAGGTAAAATAAAAAATATAACTGACTATGGTGCTTTTATAGATTTGGGTGGAATTGATGGTTTAGTTCATGTTACTGATATTTCATGGAGAAAAATAAACCATCCATCTGACGTATTAAATTTAGGAGATAAAGTTAAAGTTAAAATATTAAAATTTGATCAAGAAATAACAAGATTAAGTTTAGGAATAAAACAACTTACAGATGATCCTTGGGAGAAAGTTAATGAATTATTTAAAGTCGATGAAAATTATGAAGGCGAAGTTTTTGCTACTTCTGATTTAGGTGTTTCATTGTCGCTTAAAAATGAATATGATGGTTTTATTCAAACAAATGAGTTAAGTTGGTTAAAGAAACCTCCTCACCCTTCTAAGATTTTGCAAACTAATGAAAAAATTACTATCAAATTAGTTGAAATCAATGATGAAAAAAGAAAACTTTATTTTAGTTTGAAACAGCTTAAAGAAAACCCTTGGGAAAAAATTAAAGATACATTTAAAGTTGGAGATGTAATTGAAACTACAATTGTAAATAAGGTTGACTTTGGGGTTTTTGTTAAGGTTTTAGATGAGATTGATGGAATGGTTCACATTTCTGATTTAAGTTGGGATGAATTAGAATGTTCAACTTTATTAAATAATTATAAAAAAGGTGATAAAGTTTCAGTCAAAATACTTGATATTGACACTGATAAAGAAAGAATTAGTTTAGGAATAAAACATTTAGTTCTAGACCCGATTCAGGAATTTATTAGTAAAAACCCTATTAAATCTATAGTCTCAGGTAAGATCAAATCCATCGATGAAAAAGGATTGTCAATTGAGTTAGAAAAAAATATTAGCGGATATATTAAAAAAACAAATTTAGCTAAAGAAAGATTAGAACAAAAAATTGATAGATTTGCAATTAATGAAATGATTGACTCAATGATTATCTCTTATGATGATAAATTGCGAAAAATTAATTTATCAATTAAAGAAATTGAAATAGATGAAGAGAAGAAAGTTCTCTCTAAATATGGTTCTAGTGATTCAGGAGCTTCTTTAGGTGATATCTTAGGAGATGCTCTAAATAAAAAAAAATCTGAATAATGTTAAAGTCTGAGTTAATTCTCAAAATTCATAAAAAATATCCTTCTTTAAGTATAAATGACATTGAAAAAATAGTAGATCTATTCTTTAAAAAAATATTTAAAAGTTTGTTAAATAAAGAAAAAATTGAAATTAGAGGATTTGGCACACTTTCTAATAAACTAAACAAAGAAAAATTCGTACGTAATCCAAAAACTAATGAAAAATTTTTTAAAGCAAATACTCAAAAAATTCATTTTAAAATAGGTAAAACTTTGCATAAAAAAATTAATACTCAAGATTATCTTAATAATGAAAAATAAGAAAATTATTGTTGCTCTAGACAGTAATAGAATTACCGAAATAAAAAATCTTGTACATAAGATAAAAGATAATATATTTGCTATTAAAATTGGATATGAATTTTTTTTCAATTTTGGAATCAAAGGATATGCGGAATTAAAAAATATTCACCCTAAAATATTTCTTGATTTAAAACTTCACGATATTCCGAATACTGTTCAAAACGGTATCAAAGCTATTGAAAAGCTTAAACCGACTTTAACTACAATCCATATTAGTGGCGGAGATGAAATGCAAAGGGCTTCAGTGATAAATAAAAAAAGAAAATCAAAAATTCTTGGTGTTTCAATTTTAACTAGTTTAGATTCTATACAAACAAAAAAATATTATAATGAGAATAATATAGAAAATTTAGTTGGAAAATTTGTGAAAAATGCAATTAAAAATAGGCTTGATGGAGCAGTTTGTAGTCCACATGAAATAAAACGTGTTAGAAAAATTGCTGGTAAAAATTTCATTATTGTTGTGCCTGGCATAAGACCAGATAATTATTTTGATAAAAAAGATGATCAAAAAAGGTATATTACTCCAAGAGAAGCTATTAATTTAGGGGCAAATTATTTAGTAATTGGAAGGCCTATCACTAAATCTAAAGATCCTTTAAAAACTGTTTTACAAATTAACAAATCGATTGGTTAAAGTGAAATTTAAAATTTGTGGTTTAAAAGATACATCGACAATAGACTGTTGTGAGAAAAACAGTGTAGATTATTTTGGAATGATTTTTTATAAAAAAAGTCCAAGAAATATTTCTTTTTCAGAATCTAAAAAATTAGTTCAACATAGTTTAGGAAAAAAAATTGAACCTGTTGGAGTTTTTGTCAATGAAAATATAGAAAATATAATTGATATAACAAAAAAGTTGAACTTAAAGAATGTTCAATTACATGGAAATGAAAATGATGAATTTGTTAATAATTTAAAACAATTTTTAGAGATAAGAATTTTTAAAAATATTGCTATAAGCATGAAAGAAGATTTAAAAAAATTAGAAAAATTTAATAATGTTGATTATTTCCTTTTAGACCATAAGCCTAGAAAAAATGAACTACCTGGGGGTAATGCACAGCAGTTTGATTGGACTATACTAAAAAATTTAAAAACAACAAAACCTTGGTTTATTTCGGGTGGAATAAATGAAGAAAATGTAAATAAAATTAAAGATTTTGCAAATCCTGATGGTATTGACTTATCTTCAGGTGTAGAAGAGTCGCCCGGAATAAAGAATAATAATATGATTAATTCATTATTCAATAAATATTATGAATAAAAAAAATTCTTATAAACAATTGCCTGATGACAGAGGTTATTTTGGACAATTTGGTGGCAGATATGTTGCAGAAACACTAATGCCTTTAGTTATTGAGGTGGAGAATGAATACAATAAAATAAAAAATGATCATTCTTTTAATAAGGAATTTGAATATTATTTAGAGAAATTTGTTGGCAGACCTAGTCCTCTATTCTACGCCAAGAGGATTACTGAGGATTTAAAAGGGCCTAAAATTTATTTTAAACGAGATGAACTAAATCATACAGGAGCGCATAAAATTAATAATTGTATAGGTCAAATACTACTTGCTAAAAAGATGGGAAAAAAAAGAATTATTGCTGAAACAGGAGCTGGCCAGCATGGTGTTGCAACTGCAACTGTATGTGCACTATTTAATTTACCTTGTGTAATTTATATGGGTGAAAAAGATATTGAAAGACAATCTCCAAATGTTTTTAGAATGAAATTATTGGGTGCAGAAATAAAAAGTGTTTCAAGTGGTTCAAAATCTTTAAAGGACGCAATGAATGAAGCTCTAAGAGATTGGGTTACAAATGTTAAAGACACTTTTTATATAATTGGGACTGTAGCAGGACCACATCCATACCCATCAATGGTTAGAGATTTTCAATCTGTTATAGGAAAAGAAGCTAAAAAACAGATTATTGATGCTGAAAATAGATTACCTGATTTATTAGTTGCATGTATTGGTGGAGGATCAAATGCTATAGGGCTGTTTCATGAGTTTTTGGATGATGAAAATGTTAAAATGTTAGCAGTAGAGGCTGCTGGTCACGGTTTAGACTCAGAAAAACATGCTGCAAGTTTAACAGGTGGCAAACCTGGTATACTTCATGGAAACAAAACATATTTATTACAATCAAAAACTGGGCAAATAAAAGAGGCTCACTCTATCTCTGCCGGATTAGATTATCCTGGTATAGGACCTGAGCACTCTTTTTTATATGATGAAAAAAGAGTAAAATATACATCAGCTACTGATAGTGAAGCGCTGGAGGCTTTTCAATACTGTTGCAAACTTGAAGGCATTATCCCAGCTCTTGAACCTTCTCACGCTTTAGCTGCTTTAAAAAAAATAGCTCCAAAAATGAATTCGCAGGAAATAGTTATTATGAATATGTGTGGTAGAGGGGATAAAGATATATTTACTGTCGCTAAAGCACTCAATATAAATATTTGATGAGTTTACGAATAACAAAAACCTTTTCAAATAGTGATAAAAAATTAGTGACGTTTGTTACTGGTGGCGATCCAGATATCGACACTTCAGAAAATATTCTAAGTGCTATTATTTCAGGCGGTGCAGATATTATTGAAATAGGAATGCCCTTTTCTGACCCTATGGCAGATGGTCCTACAATTCAATTATCTAGCAATAGAGCTATAAAACAAAATATAGATCTGGATAAAATATTTTTAATTTGCAAGAATATTAGAAAAAAAAATGACAATATACCTATTATTCTTATGGGATATTATAACGTGATATTTAGTTATGGAGTAAACAGATTCGTTGAAGAATGTAAAAATAATGGCATAGATGGTTTAATAGTAGTAGATTTACAACCTGAAGAAGATAAAGATTTGTTAAATGCATTGAATGAAACTGAATTAGATTTAATTAGACTTGTCACGCCAACAACAGATAATAAAAGATTAGAAAAAATATTAGAAAATTCTTCTGGGTTTTTATATTATGTTACCATTACTGGAATTACAGGACAACATTCTGCAAATATAAACGAGTTAAAATTATCAATAGAAAAAATTAATAAAAAAACAAATCTACCAATAGTTTCTGGATTTGGTATAAAAGATGAAAAACAAGTATCTGAAATATGTAAAATTTGTGATGGCGCTGTTGTAGGCTCTTCTTTAGTAAAAATTATTGAAGAAAATTTGAATAATAAATCTAAAATAATTAAACTTGTTTCAGAATTTGTTAAAAAATTAAAACAAGGAACTAAAATATGAATTGGCTTACTAATTTTGTTAAACCCAAATTAAGCGCGCTTGTTAGTAGAAAAAGTGTTCCTGATAATCTATGGCGCAATTGTCCTAATTGTGCAAATATGTTGCATCATAAAGACTTATTTGAAAATTATGATGTTTGTAATAAGTGCGATTATCATTTTCGCATGTCTATAGAAAGAAGAATAGAAGTTTTATTTGGTAAAGAATCTTTTAAAAGAATTGATCTAGAGAATATCAATGACGATCCTTTATCATTTGTAGATACTAAAAAATATAAAGATAGACTAAAAGAATATAGAAAAAAAACTACATTTAATGATGCTTTTATTTTAGGAAAAGCAGAGATTAGCAACAAAACTATTATAGCTGGATTGATGAATTTCGATTTTATGGGGGGCTCTATGGGTAGAGCAGTTGGAGGAGGAATAGTAAAAGGTGCTAAAGAAGCAATATCAAATAAATGTCCTTATATTTTGTTCACTTGTTCTGGTGGAGCCAGAATGCAAGAAGGAATTATAAGTCTGATGCAAATGCCAAGAACTGTTGCAGCAATTGGTCTGTTAAATAAGAATAAAATTCCTTATATAGTGGTGCTTACTGACCCAACCACAGGAGGTGTAACTGCATCCTTCGCAATGTTAGGAGATATTACAATTGCAGAAAAAGGTGCCACAATTGGATTTGCTGGAAAAAGAGTAATACAAGATACTATTAGAGAAGAGCTTCCAATTGATTTTCAAAAAGCAGAATATTTGCATGAACATGGGATGGTTGATATTGTTTCACACAGAAAAGAATTAAAAAAAAATATAGCAGGTATCTTAAATCATATTTGTAAAGATTAAATGTCATCAAAACTTATAAAGTTGCTGGATCAACTTACAAAGTTACACCCAAAATACATAGACTTATCTTTAGGAAGGTTAAATAAATTACTAGATAAACTGGACAATCCTCATTTGTTTTTACCTCCTACAATACATATAGCGGGAACAAATGGAAAAGGATCAACACTCGCATTTATCACAAGCATATTGAAGGAAAATAATTTTTTAGTTCATTCATACATCTCTCCTCATTTAAAATGTTTTGAAGAACGAATTACTATTTCCAATAAACAAATTAGTAAGTATAGATTATATAATCTAATAAAATATGTTCAGAGAATAAATTCAAATCAACCAATTACTTTTTTCGAAATCACAACTGCTGCTGCTTTTTTAATATTTGCAAAAGAAAAGGCAGATTTTTTAGTTTTAGAAACAGGCCTTGGTGGCAGACTTGATGCTACCAATGTAATAAGTAAAAGTATTTTAGATATAATTACTCCAATTAGCATAGATCATAAAGAATTTTTAGGTAGTAATATAAATAAAATCACAAATGAAAAATTAGGAATAATTAAACCAACAAGTACAATTATCGTTTCTAAACAAAAAATAAAAGTAAGAAAATATATAAAAAAAAGGTTAAAAAATACCGTTAATAAAAAAAAAATTTTTGGAGAAAGTTTTAATATAAAAAAAACTACTTCTAAATATTTTCAAATAAAATACGACAATAAATTTTATTGTTATACAAATCCAAATTTAAAAGGTAATCATCAAATTGAGAATGCTGCTACTGCTATTTGTGCAAGCTTAGAAATAAAAAAAATCGGTTATAAAATTACTAATAATTTAATCAATAAAGGTCTAAGAAAAACTAATTTTCCATGTAGATTAGAAAAGAGATATTTAAATAACATACCAGTTTTTTTAGATGGAGCTCATAATGTTGGAGGAGCAGAACAACTATTCAATTTTTTTAATAATCATAATAAAAACAGATGGTTAATAATTGGAATGTTAAAAAATAAAGATCTAAAAAATTATTTAATTAACATTAAAAATATTTTCAAAGGAGTTATTGCATTAGAAATACCAAATGAAAAAAATTCATATCTAACAAATGAGATTGCCAATGTATGTAAAAACATTAATATAATATGTATTGAAAAAAAGAATATCCATCAGGCCAATGTTTTTTTAAAAAAAATAATAAAACCAGATGAAATAGTAATATCTGGTTCATTATATCTATTAGGTAAAATTAAAGACCTATATAGATAATGAATTATCTATCCATTCTAATAGTGCAGATTTAGGAAGGCTGCCTACTTTTGAGTCTACAAGTTTTCCCTCCTTAAAAAGAAGTAAAGTGGGGATGCCTCTAACATTAAATTTTTGAGGTGTATCAGGATTCTCATCTATATTAAGTTTATAGATTTTTAATTTATCTTTTTTTTCTTCCGCAATTTCTTCCAAAATTGGTGTGATCTGTTTACACGGACCGCACCACTCAGCCCAAAAATCAACTAAAACAGGAAGTGGCGATTTTGATATATCATTTTCAAAGTTGTTGTCATTTGTTGAAAAGGTGCTCATATGCAAGAGATAATCATTCTTTAGTTTTAATCAAGGGTCAAATTATCTTTAATCGTATTATAAGTGTTTATATCTCCTAAATGGAATAAATTAGAATTCATAATACATCCTTCTAGTTTTTTTTTGATTATCAATTCATCCCAAATTTCATTAATTGAAAATTTTTCAATACTATAATTTTCAAAAATTACTGGGTTTATAATTTGCAATCCTGAATAAAAAATTAAAGGATCATTAATTTTCCATCGTCTTATATTTTTTTTTGCAAATGCAAAATCTCCATTTCTTTTGGTTATACCAATTGTTTTTGTTTTTTTTGATAAAAGTAAACAACAATTTTGTATATGGTTTATATTATCAATAAAAACTTTAACATCATTAGCATTGTTATCTTTCCATAGAATATCAGCATTTGTTACTAGAAAATTTTTTTTATCAAAAAATTTAATTGCATTTTTAACTCCTCCACCTGTGTCTAATATATGTGGCTCAAAAATTATATTTATATTTTTTTTTGAATAGTTTTCATTTAAATAATCTTTTAACTTCTTATGCAGATAATGAGTATTGATCACAAAATGATTACAACCAAGTTTCTCAAAAAAATCAATTGTATTCCCTAAAAGAGTTTTATTATGCACTTTTAGAAGCGGCTTAGGTGTATTTTCAGTTAGACTTTTCATACGCTTTCCAAAACCAGCTGCTAAAATCATAAGAGAAAAATTAATCATTAAAATTAACCAATATTTGATTGTATAAGTTATTTAGAGGTTTGTTATTTAAATTTTTTAAACTTATACTCATTCTTTTGCGTGTAGAATCTATATATTTTAAGTAATTATGATTATTATTTATAATAGAAAATTTTATCCATCGCCCAAGAAGACGAGTATGACGAGCTAAATTAAAAAAATAATATTGTTGCCTAAATATTTCAAAATTCAAATTTTGAGAAGTATTATCATAGTAGTGTCTAATTAAGATTTCATTATATTTTCTAGTAAAATAAATTCTAGAGTCTTCTAATAAAGAAAAAAGATCCCATCCAGCAAACCCTCGGAAGGCACTTTGAAAATCTATAATACCACATCGCAAATGATCTTTACAATTTGGTAAATAAATTAGATTTATAAGCTCAAAATCTTTATGAACAAATGCATTAAACTCAAAATTAAAACTATTGAAAGTTTCTTGCCATACTGTATTAAAATCACTTATCAATAAACTATCAATTTTTTTATATGGAAAAAAATATTCGGTTAATTCATTTATTTCTAGAGAAAAAGTATCATAATTATATTTTTCTAGCGTTTGCAGAAATGTTTTATCTTCTTTGTTATTGATTAAAATAAGAGAGTCTACTGCACTTTTTAATAAAGTATATATATCGTATTTATTAAGTACTTTATCAAATCTTTGATCTCCTAGATCTTCTAATATTAGAATATTTTTATCATCTTCTTGATCTAATATTTTAGGAATATGAATATTAATTTTTGATAAATAATTATGAATTTTCAAAAAATCATAATAATATTTTTTTTCATTACTTGAATCCATAACTATAAAGGATTTTGAATTTTTTGATAATCTGTAAAATAATCTTTTTGATGCTCCACTCTCAAGTTTTTTTATTTCATGATTACGAAATTTTGTAGAAATATAATTATATCTATCTATAGACATCTTGCAATTTAGCTTTATTATTATGAAAAATTTCTATTTGTCTTAATTTTAAATTTATAATTTTAAAATTTAACAAATAATAATTTGTTATATTTTTGTATCTCAATATTATTTCTGGCCACTCTATTAAAGTAATATTTTTTTGTATATTTTCAAAAATATTTAATTCCCTAAGTTCATTTACATTTTTTAATCTGTAAAAATCATAATGAAAAATTTCAAAATTTTTTATTTTATAATTAATTAGTATTGGAAAAGAAGGGCTACGAATTATCTTTGGTTTTGGTAATGAATATTTTTCATACATAGAGTTAATAAAGAATCTACAAAATGAAGTTTTGCCCGCCCCTAACTCT
>CEUZ01123020.1_pt1 | contig 11422 bp, 11 predicted proteins | sample 361511 | NCBI WGS metagenome assembly CEUZ01 (sample SAMEA2622822, study PRJEB7988) | marine metagenome | biome: marine biome (ENVO:00000447); feature: surface water layer (ENVO:00002042); material: "saline water (ENVO:00002010), including plankton (ENVO:xxxxxxxx)" | depth 5 m
ATTGGATTGTATAAAACAATGTTTATAGGAATTTTTATTCAAACAATTTGCGTAATTGTTATGTTTATTTATTTTAATCCTATCAGTTTAATTATTAATCATTTTATTATGGGAATATTTGGTGGAATGATTTGGATGACTATGGATACATGGGTAAATATAGTTTCAGACAATGATAATAGAGGAAAAGCAATTGGATTTTATAATTCTGCTATAACTTTAGGATTTGGAATTGGGCCTTTATTTATAGGTATATTTGGCACTGATGGTACTTTACCTATTATAATTGCAATAGGTCTAATGATAATTCGTACTCCGGTTATTATGGCAATAAGAACACAAGTTAATAATGTAAAAATACCAAAACTTGAAAAAAAATTAAATTTTTCGTTTTTAAGAATTGCTCCATTTATCTTTATTGCAATATTCGTAAGTGGAATTATTGATTCAAGCTTTAGTGCTCTATTTCCCGCTTATATGATTAACGAATTTTTTTCTGATAAAGAAATTGGCTATATGTTTTTTGTGGGATTAATTATAGGAGTATTTTTCCAACCTCTGGTGGGAGCTTTAACAGACAAAGTAAACAAAAGACTGATGATAATTTCATTTTTAATATTTCACTTAATTTGGCCAATATTACTAAATTATTTTATTTCGAGTAACTTAATTATTTATTTTTCTGTTATATTATGGGGTATTGCTAGCATTAGTTTATACACCGTAACATTGGCTTACCTTGGAGAAAGAGTTAAGGTTGCTGAGCTTTCTATAGCAACATCTGTTTTCATTATTGTCTTTGAATTTGGCGAATTTGTTGGGCCAATAACCAGTGGTTTAATAATGGAAACATATGGAAACATTGGATTTATCTATTCATTACTAATCTTTACGTTTTTTTCATTATTTATTGGTATTATAAGAAGTTTTATAAGAAAATAAATTATGGATTTTAGAATCATTGAAGCAAGTAAAGATTATATTGAGCAAGTAGGAGAGTTATTTGATCAATATAGACAATTTTACAAATATGATTCAAATATAATTCAATCTACAAATTTCATTAAGAGCAGAATAATTAATAATGAATCTAAGATATTTATTGCAATAAATAACAATAATCAAGCAATAGGCTTTGTTCAACTTTATGAAACCTTTGGTTCTTTAGATTTAGGAAAAATAATAATACTTTATGATCTTTATGTAAAAAAAGAATTTAGAAAAAAAAATATAGGCAGAAAATTAATGATATCTTCGCATAAATATGCAAAAGAAATTAAAGCTAAAAGAATTCAACTATCTACAGCAATAAATAATTTTATTGGTCAATCCTTATATGAATCTTTAGGTTATGTAAAAGACAAAGATTTTTATACTTATGATTTAGAAATTTAATAATATTTAATTATTTTTTTAATTTATCTATCAAAAACAATTTTCCTGAATTAAAATTTTCTTTATTTTCATTAATAAATTTATCAATTAGATCTGACTTATCTTTTTCAAATTCTATCACTCTTCTTTCACCTAAATCAACATACAAAGAGCATACTTCTGTTGTAGAAGCTAGATATTGTTCTTGCTTATGTTTCATTTCTAACTTGTAAATTATTCTTTTTTTATCTCTATCCAAAAAAATTAAATTTAAATCTACCTCATCCCCTACTTTTAATTCTTTGTCATAAGTGGTATGCGTTTCAACTGCAAATGTAGTTCGTTTTTCAATTTTTGCAGAATCTTCTCCAATATTAAATTTACCTAACAAAACTTCCCATGCCCCATCAAACAGATGAATATAATAAGCTAAATTCATATGGCCATTGTAATCTGCCCATTCAGCCCTAACTCTCCCTGTTTTAAGAAATATACTCACTTGTTGACCTTTTAATAATAAGATACTACAAATATTTATAATGAACAATGATGTAATAATAACTTGTGCGATAACCGGTTCAGGAGATACTACAAAAAAACATCCTAACCTGCCAAAAACTCCTAAACAGATTGCTGATTCAGCTATTGAAGCAGCAAAAGCAGGTGCTGCTATAGTGCATATGCATGTAAGAGAGCCTGATGGAAAGCCAAGCAGAAAATTAGAATATTATAAAGAAGTAGCTGATAGAGTAAGATCAAGTGGAACAGATGTAATAATAAATTTTACCACTGGTATGGGTGGTGATTTTGAAGTTGGAGAAGGTAAAGATCCTTTGAATCCTGTTGGTCCTAACACAGATATGATACATGCTTTAGATCGATTAGAGCATATAGAAGAACTATTACCTGAAATATGTACTCTTGATTGCGGATCATTAAATTTTGGAGATTCAAATATGCTTTTTGTTCACACTCCTATTCAATTAAGATCAGCTGCAAAAAAAATGCAAGAACTTGGCGTTAAACCTGAAATGGAAGCTTTTGAAATGGGTCACTTGTGGTTTGCAAATCAACTATACAAAGAGGGATTAATTAATGACCCTCCTTTATACCAAATATGTCTTGGTATTCCTTGGGGTGCACCAGCTGATACTAATGCTATGAAAGCAATGGCAGATATGATTCCAAAGGAAGGGGTTTGGACTGGTTTTGGAATAGCTAGAATGCAAATGGCAATGGTTGCTCAATCAGTAATATTAGGAGGAAATGTTAGGGTAGGACTTGAAGATAATTTGTATTTAAAAAAAGGTGTTTTAGCTTCTAATGCTCAATTAGTCGAAAAAGCTATTTGCATTGTAGAAGATATTGGCGCTAAAATTATGACACCTGAAGAAACAAGAAAAAAGCTGAATTTAAAAAAACATTTTTAATAAATGGACTCACCAATAAATAAAATTGCTATTATTGGGTCTGGAGTTATTGGTGCTGGTTGGACAATAAGACTTTTAGCAAAAAATAAAATTGTATATGTTTATGATCCAAAAACTTCACAACGTAATTTTTTGAAAAAAGAAATAAATCGAATTTCAAAATCTGTTTTAAAATTTTATAAAATAAATAAATTAAATACTGATAATTTACATTTTACTAGCTCAATAAAAGAAGCTGTAGAAAAAGCTGATTTAATTCAAGAAAATACGCCAGAAAATGTAGGTATTAAAAAACAAGTTATAAAAGAAATTAGTAAATGGTCAAAAAAAAATAGTATAATTGCCTCAAGCTCTTCAGGCTTATTGCCAACAATTATTCAAAAATCTTGCAAATTTCCCGAGAGATTTCTTATAGCTCACCCCTTTAATCCTGTTTATTTATTACCTTTAGTAGAAATAGTTAAAGGTAAAAAAACTAAAAAAATATTCATAGATAATTCAAAAAAATTTTATGAATCTTTAGGAATGTATCCTTTGATCCTCAAAAAAGAAGTTGAAGGATATTTATCAGATAGACTTCAAGAATCTATGTGGAGAGAATCTTTGCATATACTAAATGACAATCTGGCTACAACTGAAGATCTAGATAAAGCAATTATATATGGACCAGGTATGAGATGGGCACTGATGGGAACATTTTTAACTTTTCATCTTGCAGGGGGAAAAGAAGGAATGAAGCATATGTTAGAACAGTTTGGCCCTGCTTTAAAATTGCCTTGGACTAAATTAAAAGCCCCAATTTTAACAAAGAAATTATCTAATAAGATAATCAATGAAACAAAAAAACAATCCAAGAAAAAATCGATTAAACAATTAACAAACTTAAGAGATAATTTTTTAGTTGATTTGTTAAAATTAAAAAATAAATATAAACTATAATTATGTCGTTAATTTCAAAGTATATAACTTTAAAAGAATACATACCCTCTGGAAATCCTGAATTAAATCATTTTGGAATTAACAACGAAAATATCAGTTTAGATAATTCAAATAATGTTTGCGTAAAAAACGAATGGATTTCAGTTGATCCTTACATGAGAGCAAGAATGACAGAAAAAAAGAACTATAAACCCCCATTTGAATTAAATAAACCAATGGAAGGTTCTGCCATAGGAAAAGTCATAGAAAGTAAGGTGTCTGATATAAAGGTTGGAGATATAGTGAGAAGTGATTATGGTTGGAGAGATCTATTTGTTGCACCTAGCTCAAAATTAATCAAAATTGATACCATTAATGTTCCAATTCAAACATATTTAGGGCCGTTGGGATTTACTGGTCATACAGCTTATATAGGTTTGTTTAAAATTGGATCTCTAAAAAAAGGAGAAACAATATTAGTTTCTTCAGCAGCAGGTTCTGTTGGGTCCACAGTTTGTCAGATTGCAAAAATTATGGGATGTAAAGTTGTTGCTAGCACAGGTAGTGATGAAAAAGTGAATTGGCTTAAAAATGAATTAGGCGTTGACGAAGCTTTTAATTACAACAAAATAGATAATTTAGTTTTGCATTTAAAAGCATTAGCTCCAGAAGGATATGATCTTTATTTTGATAATGTTGGCGGAGAATTTTTAGAGTCAGCTATTTTCAGAATGAAAAATTATGGAAAAATAGTTATTTGTGGTAGAATTTCTCAGATGAATGCCTCAACTCCTCACGGATTAAAAAACATGGCACATGTTTTGGTAAAAAGACTTACGATAAAAGGTTTTTTAATTTTTGATCATTTTAATGATTATGATGATTTTGAAAAAGATATGAAAAATTGGATATTAAATAATCAAATTCAATGGAAAGAAACGATTATTGAAGGATTAGAAAATGCCCCCAAAGCTTTTATAGATTTACTTAATGGTAAAAATACAGGCAAAATGCTTGTGAAAATATAATATCCAAGATTGAATAATTAAATTGTAATATAAGGTGAAGTTCCTCTAGAAATAATGTCTAATTTTAAATCCTTATCTATAGGGGGAAATGCTCGTTGTTGACAATCTAAACGCGGGCAGATTCTGCAAGAAACACCTATAGGAGTTTCCAAATTTTTGTTACTTAAATCCATTCCTTCGGAGTAGGTTAATTCCTTAGCATATTGAACATCGCATCCGAGTCCTATCGAAACAAAGCTTTTTGGCATACCATATTTCTCAATTCCTTTTTCAAAAGCCCTGGCTATACAAAAATATACTTTACCATCAGGCATTTTTGAAATTTGAGGATGAATTTTTCCAGGATTCATAAAGGCAATATAAACATTCCATCGTGGACAAGAACCTCCATGTCTAGGAATATGAATTCCTGATAATGAAAATCTTTTAGATACGTTTCCAGCTATATCAGTTTTTAAAAAATGAAAAGGTACTCCTGAATTACCAGGACGCTGTAAATTAGTTAATCTATGCGTCACTTGTTCAAAGCTTGCAGCAAAATGATGCATCAAAATTTCAATATCATATTTATATTTTTTTGCTTTTAATAAAAAGCTGTCATAAGGCATTAAGAGAGCAGCTGCAAAATAATTCAATAAGGAAATTTTAAGCAGAGAAATTAATTCTTCTGAAAAAATTTTGTTATCCTTGATTATTTTATCAATGGTTAATTGTGCATCAAAATATCCAATTTGATAAGCTAAATGAAAATTTCTTGCAGAATAAGTTAACATTTCAGATAAAAAAAGAATCTTTTTATCTTTATCAAAAAATTTAACTGATTTTTCACTATCTTCTGGTGAAGCTACTTTTACTTTAATATTATGCTCTTTTAAAAGATATTGTATTAAACTGTGCCCAATAGTTCTATGACCTTCATCAAAATATATTTTTTCTCTTATTTTTTCAGCTATTTTTTCTAAACTATCAAAATAATTCTTATTTTCTTGTAAAAAATCCGAAACAATTTCTACTGGCAATCTAGTAGATTTATTTTCCCTAATAGATGATTCTACATCCAATTTCTCTAATCGGTTTTGTGTATCATCTCTAAAACTTTTATAGGAGTCATTTAATGTTAATAAAGCTTTTGCAATACTAGGATTGTTAGAGATAAATTCTGTAGTTTCTTGATTTGTAATGTCAAGATCTTCAAATAACTCATTACTTAAAACATCCATAACATCAGAAAGAAGCCTTTTGTTACTTTCAACAGTTAAATCTTTAAGAGAGATCCCTAACTCATTTCCAATTCTAATTAAAAGAGGAACCGTTATTGTTCTTCTTCCACTTTCTATCAAGTTTAAATAACTAGCTGAAATTTCAAGCTTTTTTGACAGATCAGATTGGGTGAAGCCCTTAACTCTTCTTTCTTTTCTAATTTTAGAGCCGATATTTGATAAATTATTAGTTTCCATTAAAAATTTACAAGATTTACAATATTACAAATTTTACAATTCTTATTTTTACATAATTTACCATTAATATGCAATAAATATTTGATATTTTAGTAATAATTGTAAATAATGTAAATTATATTATGAAAAAAAATTTTCGAAATATAGAGAAAAATAAGACCAATAGAGAAAAAATTCCTTCAGATTCCCTGCGTAAAGAAATAGAAAAATCTTATAATATCGACAGTGCAAAGGGAACCGAAGCCTATTTTAGTAACCGTTATGGGTGGACTTTAAGAAAATCAATTAAATAATATTCAAACTATATATTAACAAAATCTCTAATTATTGTATATTTTTTTGTGATTTTTAAAGCTGATAAAAAAAGATACGAAAAAATTGAGTATAGACGTTGTGGAAGAAGTGGCCTTCTATTGCCTCCAATAACTTTAGGTTTATGGCATAATTTTGGAGGGAAAGTTATATCTCCAGAATCAAAAAAAATGATTTTTAGAGCATTTGATCGAGGAGTAACTCATTTTGATCTAGCTAATAATTATGGACCACCTTATGGATCAGCAGAATCAAACTTTGGTAATATTATGCGGAAAGATTTAAAAAAATATAGAGATGAATTAATTATTTCTACTAAAGCTGGTTATGATATGTGGCCTGGACCTTATGGTGAATGGGGTTCAAAAAAATACATTACAGCAAGTTTAGATCAAAGTTTAAATAGAATGGGCTTAGAGTATGTTGATATTTTTTACTCTCATCGTTTTGATCCACTTACTCCATTAGAAGAAACAGCTGACGCGTTAGCTCAAGCAGTACACCACGGTAAAGCTTTATATGCAGGAATATCATCTTATTCATCCAAGCAAACTATAGTTATAAATAAACTTTTAAGAGAAAGAGGCGTTAGTTGTTTAATTCACCAACCTGCTTATTCTATGATTAATAGATGGGTAGAAAAAGATTTAATTAAAACTCTTAAAAAGTTAGGAATAGGATGTATAGCTTTTTCACCATTAGCACAAGGAATGTTATCTGAGAAATACTTAAAATTAATTCCTAAAAATTCAAGAGCAGCAGAAAATTCTTCATTAGATAAAAATATGATTACTAAAAGTTATTTATCTAAAATTATCAATTTAACTAAAATCGCAAAACAAAGAAATCAAACTATATCTCAAATGGCTATAGCTTGGGTTTTGCGTCACCCTACAATGACCTCTGCTTTAATTGGAGCTAGAACTGTTAAGCAACTTAATGAATGTTTGGACAGTTTAAAAAATTTAAAATTTACAAAAAATGAGATAAAAAAAATTGATAAATATGCAAAAGAAGAAAAAATTAATTTATGGGAGACTTCTAGTAAATATTAAACTTGAATTTCTGACTCTTCTTTTCCTAAAATAATATCTGATGCTTTTTCTGCAATCATCAATGTAGCAGCATTTAAATTGCCACTTACTATATCTGGCATTATTGAAGAATCTATTACTCTTAAATTTCTTATACCGTGAACTTTTGTTTCTGAGTCAACTACTGAAAAATCATCTATACCCATTTTATTTGTACATGAAGGATGATAAGCAGTATCAGAAGTATCTTTGATTATTTGATCTAGCTCTTCATTGTTTTTACAATTATACCCTGGACGTAATTGATCACCTAAATATGAAGATAAACTAGGTTGACTAAAAATTTTGTTTGCAATACTAATACTATCCCTCATTTGAATTAAATCTTCTTCTGCTTCTAAATAATTAAATTGAATAAATGGATGATCATTTACATTATTCGATCTTAACTTAACAAAACCCCTACTTTTTGGTCTATTGGGAGAGGCATGAAATTGAAATCCATCAAATTCAGGGTTTTTTAAACCATGTTCATACACTAGTGAGGGGAAAAAATGATATTGTACATTTGGATGTATATATTTTTTATCAGTTAAAACAAAACCACCTAATTCAAGATGAGAATATGATAATTTTCCCTTATTAAATAAAAACCACTTCATTCCTTCGATAGCTTGAGTAAAATAATTAGTGCTTAAGTCGTATAAAGTCTCTTTTTTCTTCGACTTATGTTGAATGTATACCTCTAAATGATCTTGAAGATTTTGACCTACTCCAGGCAGATTATGTATAATGTTTATATTATGTTTTTTTAATTCTTTTGCTTCCCCAATCCCTGATAATTGTAAAATTTTTGGTGAATTAATTGATCCAGCAGATAATAATACTTCTTTGTTGGCAAAATATTTTTCTACCTTACCATTTATAATTACCTCAATTCCTATGGCAGCTTTATCTTTAAATAATATTTTTTGTACATTTGAATTTGTAAAAATTTTTAAATTTTGTTTATTTTTAACCTCATCAAGATAAGCTCGACCAGCTCCATATCTTTTTCCTTTATGAATAGTTACATCAAAAGTTCCAAATCCTTCTTGTGTTGAACCATTGGAATCTTCAAATAATTGGAAACCAGCTTCACTTGCAGCATTTAAAACAGCTTGAAATAAAGGAAATTTTTCATTTATTTTTGATCTATTGACCTTTAAAGGACCTTTATCTCCTCTGTATAAATTTTCACCTCCAGACCATGTTTCAAGTTTTTTAAAATAAGGCAATACGTGACTATAACTCCATTTATTCAAACCGTAAGAAGCCCATCGATTGTAATCTTCTTTATGACCCCTAACGAATACCATTCCATTATGAGAAGAGCATCCTCCTATCATTTTTCCACGAGGACAAAAAATTTTTCTATTATTTAAATATGGCTCTGGCTCGGAATAATATTTCCAATTCATTTTGGAGTCATGCATTGTATATAAAAGAGCGCTTGGCATATCTACTTTCCAGGTGTCACTAGTTCCCCCTGATTCAAAAATAGCCACATAATTATTATGACTTGAGGATAGTCTATTAGCTAATACACATCCAGCTGATCCAGCTCCAATAATTAAATAATCAAAATTTTTCATTAAAAATATATTAATTCATTCTTTCAGTATTGCCGTCAATTGTTATCACTTGACCAGAAATTTTATTTGCATCATCTGAAATTAAGAAAATTATCATTTTTGCTATATCTTCTTTATCTACAAATGTCTTAAGAGAAGCCATAGATTCATAATCTTTTTTCAATTTATCAGAAGGGATGCCTAAAGATTTTGATTTTGCTGCAATCACTTTTTCCATTCTTTCGCCTGATACGGAGCCAGGACATATTGCATTAACTCTAATATTAAATACTCCTAATTCAATAGCAAGAGATTTAGTCATACCAATAACTGCCCATTTACTTGCAGCGTATGGTGTTCGTAGAGGAAAGCCATATATACCAGCTGTAGAAGATAAACTAATAATCGATCCTCCATTTTTTTTAAGATAAGGTATAGCATATTTAGTGAAATAGAAGTGGCTATTAATATTTACTTCTATAGTTTTATGCCAATCATCTATTTTGATATCTTCTAAATTACTTGTTGGTCCCGCAATACCAACATTATTTATTAGAACATCTATTGAAGATAAATTATTACTCAATTCTTTAAAATAATCTTTTACCTTGTCGTTGTTATTAGATTCAAGTTTATTAATAAATAAATTTTTATTGTATGCTTCATGATTTTTTCTTATAGCAATTTGATTATCATCAACATCACTTATATAAACATTAGCACCTTCTAATAGGCAATGTTCAGCAATACACCAGCCAATCCCATTAGCAGCGGCAGAAATAACTATATTTTTTTTATTTAGTTTTAGCTGATCCATTATAGCCAGTTTTGCTTAATGAGATTGCTAGTTCTTTTTCAGTAATATAACCTTTAGTATCTCCCTTTTTGTCTACGACCTTAATACAGCATCTTTTTGCTAAAACTTCAGGTAAAAATTCTTCAATATAAGCACTTTCATCAACAGCATATACCTCAGATAATTTTATGTCACTCGTATTAAATTCATTTGCTTTAACCATAACTGTTTTAGCACGCAAAACTTTTGCTCTATTTACATCCTTGACAAATGCTTCAACATAATCATCCGCTGGATTCATAATTATTTGTTCTGGCGTTCCTACTTGAACTAGTCTACCTCCATTTAATATGCCTATATGATCTCCTAATCTTAAAGATTCATCTAAATCATGGGTAATAAATACTATTGTCTTTTTTAATTCTGCTTGTAATTCTATTAGCTGCTGTTGCATATCGCTTCTAATTAATGGATCTAATGCACTAAAAGCTTCATCCATTAATAAAATACTTGGATTAGGTGCCAATGCTCTTGCCAAACCAACTCTTTGTTGCATTCCTCCTGATAGCTGACTAGGATATTGATTTTCAAATCCCAAAAGCCCTACAGCCTCAATTTGTTTCATAGAAATTGTATTTCTTTCATTTAATTCTTTACCTTGAATTTCTAGTCCATAACCAACATTTTGTAGGACTGTTTTATGAGGAAATAATCCAAATCTTTGAAAGACCATGCTCATTTCGTGTTTGCGAAAATCTATTAATTGATTTTCATTTAGATCCATTACATTAGTATTATTAACTATAACTTCTCCATAAGTCGGATCTATTAAACGGTTAATATGTCTAATTAATGTTGATTTCCCTGAGCCTGAAAGCCCCATACAAACAAAAGTCTCTCCTTCTTCAATTGAAATTGATACATTGTCTAAACCTACCGTATGCCCAGTCTGTTCAAGTACCTCTTCTTTGGTGGCTCCATTCTGTACCATTGGTAATATAGATTGAGGTTCTGTACCAAAAATTTTATATATATTTTTTACTTCAATCTTAGACATTTTATTTTTTCTTTTTAGTTGGTTGGGTTCTCTCTTGTATTTTTTCACCATAAGCTTGAGTAATTCTGTCAAAAACTATAGCTAAAAGTACAATTGCTAGACCGGCTTCTAAAGAAGATCCTACATTTAATTGCTGTAGCCCTAAAAGAACTTCATCTCCTAATCCTCTTGTACCTATCATAGAGGCAATTACTACCATTGCCAAAGCCATCATTGTGCATTGATTAATTCCTTGCATAATATTGGGAAGAGCCAAAGGAAGTTGAACACCCCAAAGTTTTTGTTTTTTATTAGCACCAAATGATTCTGCTGCTTCAATAATTTCTTTGTCAACTAATCTAATGCCTAGATCAGTTAAACGAATTAAGGGTGGGCAGGAATAAATAAAAATACCTATTATTGC
>CEUZ01224311.1_pt1 | contig 11416 bp, 14 predicted proteins | sample 361511 | NCBI WGS metagenome assembly CEUZ01 (sample SAMEA2622822, study PRJEB7988) | marine metagenome | biome: marine biome (ENVO:00000447); feature: surface water layer (ENVO:00002042); material: "saline water (ENVO:00002010), including plankton (ENVO:xxxxxxxx)" | depth 5 m
AATTATTGCTGGAGCATCATTATTACAACTTTATACTGGTTTTGTTTTTAGAGGACCTTCCGCAGCAAAAGAAATTAAAAAGGAACTCATCACAATTTTTAAAACCGAAGGAATTAAAAATATAAAAGAAGCTATAGGCAAAGGAGTGTAATTAACCAATATTTCCTAACACAGGAAAGTACTCCAAGATAAAAAATCCTAAAACCTGAAGTTGGTTAGTTAAAATAGCTATTCCAGTTAATAGTAAAATAAATCCGCCTATTTTAGTAACATTTGATATATATTTTTTAAAACTTTTAGAAAAAAATAAAAATTTATTAATCAACACTCCAGAAATAATAAAAGGTACTGCCAAACCCAATGAATAAAATGAAAGTAATAATATGCTTCTACCAATGCTTTCTTCTATTGCGGCCAATGTCAAAATAGAACCCAGAATTGGACCTATGCATGGAGTCCAGCCAAAAGCAAAAGCAGCTCCAACAATTAATGGAAAAGTTAAATTATCATTATATTGATTGGTAAAAATTCTTATATCTTTATTCATAAATTTGAACTTAAAAATCTCCATAAGTTGTAGTGAAAAAAATATTATAATTATACCGGCTCCAATTCTCAAAATATTAGAGTTATTCAATAAAAAATTTCCAAAAAATGAAGCAGCTGAACCTAAAGCTATAAATACAAACGAAAAACCCAAAGTAAAAAAAATTGTTTTGATTACTACTAAATTATTTTTTTTATTAACCAGTTCATTGAGCGAAGTGCCTGAAATATAAGAAATATACCCAGGAATTAATGGAAGAACGCATGGAGACAGAAAACTGATTAATCCAGCCAAAAAGGCAACAGATAATGAGGTATTCATTTAATATAATCTCTTGATTCCATTTCCTACTGGATCTATATACTGCATAGGAAAATTAATATGTCAAAAAAATGTGAACTAACTGGAAAATCTCCTTTAAAAGGCCATATAGTAAGTCATGCTAACAACAAATTAAAAAGAAAATTTTTACCAAATTTAAAAAAAATTACTTTTAAAAGCGAAATCCTAAAAAGAAATATTAAACTTAGTGTCAGCAATTCTGCACTTCGAACAGTAGATTATAAGGGTGGTATAGATTTTTATCTAAAAAGTGTTAAATCATTTAAATTGTCTCCAAAGGCAAAAAAATTAAAAAGCAAAATAATTTCAAAAGCTTAATCTTTAATGGTTAAAATAAAAAGTCCGCTACTTTTTTTCTTAGCATTCTCAATGGCTTTTATTGTGGTTTTGTCGAATTTTCTTGTTCAATTTCCTGTTCATTACTTTGGTTTAGATAATTTTCTAACGTACGGTGCTTTTAGTTATCCAATCGCATTTTTAATAACAGATTTGTCAAATAGAAGTTATGGCAAGAAAGTTGCAAAAAAAATTGTATATTTAGGTTTTATATTAGGACTTTTTCTAACATTTTATTTTTCAACTAACTATTCAGATTTAATATCAATTAGAATCGCAATAGGTTCAGGATCCGCTTTTCTTATTGCGCAATTAGTTGATGTTTATATTTTTGACAAATTAAGAAAGAAAATATGGTATATAGCTCCTCTAACCTCTTCACTAGTTGGCTCAAGCATTGATACTTTTTTGTTTTTCTCAATCGCTTTTTATGCCACTGGAATAAATTGGGTCACTTTATCTTTTGGTGACCTAATGGTAAAAATTTTTGTTGCACTTTTAATGCTTATACCTTTCAGATTTTTACTTTCGTATATTAAAGATGTTTCAAATGTTAGTAAAAAAATTAGTGTATAGTTTTTTTATTTTTTTCTGAGAATAAGTTTGTTAGTTGACCAATCATCACATCACCCAATTCTTGAACATCAGCAATTTTTATAGCCTTTTTGTAATATCTGGTTACATCATGACCTATACCAACCGCTAGAACTTCAACGTTTGAATTTTCTTCAATCCACTTAACGGTTTGTTTTAAATGTTTTTCTAAATAATTTCCTGCATTTACTGATAAAGTAGAATCATCGACAGGAGCCCCATCTGATATAATCATTAATATTTTTCTTTCTTCCTTTCTTTTCGTAATCCTTTTGAAAGCCCACAAAAGTGCTTCACCATCAATGTTTTCTTTTAAAAGACCTTCTTTAAGCATTAGGCCAAGATTTTTTTTTGATTGTCTCCAAGGAGCGTCTGCAGATTTATAAACAATATGTCTTAAATCATTTAATCTACCTGGATTTGTGGGTTTATTATTTATATTCCACTTCTCTCTACTTTTTCCACCTTTCCAGTTTTTTGTTGTAAATCCTAAAATTTCTACTTTTACTGAACATCTTTCTAGCGTTCGAGATAAAATATCAGCACAAATTGCAGCTACTGAAATTGGCCTTCCTCTCATGGAGCCAGAATTATCAATAAGTAGTGTAACAACAGTATCTTTAAACTCAGTTTCTTTTTCATTTTTGTATGACAAAGAATGCAAAGGGTTAATAATTACCCTAGAAAGTTTTGAAGCGTCTAACATTCCTTCTTCTAAATCAAATTCCCAAGATCTATTTTGTTTTGCTAATAATTGTCTTTGTAATTTATTGGCTAGTTTTGCAACTATATTTTGTAAACTAGTAAGCTGTTGATCTAAACTTTTTCTAAGTCGCTTAATTTCATCTTCATTTTCTAAATCTTTAGCTTCAGCTATTTCGTCAAATTCATTTGTATATACTTTATACTTATCTTTAGGAAAATTTTTTTGATTTTTTCTTTGTATATTAGGAGTCCCTTCTATTTCTTTAGTTTCATTTTGATTTAAGTTATTCTCTTCATCTAAAGAATCAAATTCACTATCAGTAATGTTAAATCCAGATTCATTTTCCTGATTTTGCTCACTTTTTGAACTATTATCTTCCTCTTCGTTATTTTGAGAGTTCGAATTGTCAGTAGCAGTTTCTTTTTTTTCTTGTTTTTCACTATTATCTGAATCTTCAAATTCTAGATTTTCTATAATTTCAGACATTATATGATTGAATTCTCTTTGATTTTGAACGCAATTGTCCAATTCTTTCAATTTAATTTTTAAGTTCTTATCAAATAAATCTTTCCAGTAACTTAAAACTTTCTTGGTAGAATCATTCTGTTTTATTTTAAAAAAATGGTTTCTTAAATATAATTCAAACGCTTCAGTTATTGGAACGTCTGCTTCAGTTTTAATTTCTTCTATTTTTTTATTTTTAAACTTATTTTCATAACATTGGATTATATTATTTCTAACTCCTTTAAGTTTAGTTGATCCAATTTTTTCATATCTAATTTTTTCAGCGATAGCATATAAAGATTTAGCTGTTGGTCCCTGTGGTTCATTTTCTTTATAAATCTTTTTATCAGTATATTTTATTTTTAGAGCGGCTGAATCAGCGAAAGCTCTTAAGTTAGTAAAATCTTGTAAATTTTTAAGATTGGCTATCTCAGGCAAATTTAAAGAAGTCTTAGAGGAACTTATATTATTTCCAAATTTGATTTCAATATCAAAATTCTCTGCGATCGCTTTAACAGCAGAAGATACAGCAGCTTTAAATCTCTCTTTTAATAGTTCTTGCTCGTCCACTTTATTAATTTAAATTTTAATATTGACAGATGATTCCGGCAAATCTTCGCCAAAGCATCTTTGATAGTATTCTGCAATTATATTTTTTTCTAAATCATCACATTTGTTGAGGAATGTTACTCTAAATGCATAACCAACATCTTTAAATATATCTGCATTTTCAGCCCAAAACAAAACAGTACGAGGACTCATAACTGTAGAAATGTCCCCATTAACAAAACCTTTTCTCGTTAAGTCTGCTACTTTAATCATATTAGAAACAACTTCTTTACCCTCTTTGTTGTTAAAATTGCTTGATTTGGCCAAAATAATTTCCATTTCTTTATCAAATTTTAAATAATTCAATGTAGTTACTATATTCCATCTATCCATTTGACCTTGGTTAATTTGTTGTGTTCCTTGGTAAAGACCAGTTGTATCTCCAAGTCCAATTGTATTTGTTGTTGCAAACAATCTAAAAAATTTATTTTGTTTAAGAACTTTATTTTTATCTAGCAAAGTGAAGCTTCCTTCATTTTCTAAAACTCTTTGTATTACAAACATAACATCCGGTCTTCCTGCATCGTACTCATCAAAAACTAAAGCAACAGGATTTTGAATTGACCAAGGAAGTATGCCTTCTTTAAATTCAGTAACTTGTTTGTTATTTTTAATTACAATTGCATCTCTGCCTATCAAATCTAAACGACTTATATGACTATCTAAATTTACTCTGATGCATGGCCAATTTAATCTGGCAGCAATCTGTTCAATGTGAGTAGACTTTCCAGTTCCATGATAGCCTTGAATTAGAACACGTTTATTAAAAGCAAATCCAGAGAGAATCGCTAAGGTAGTATCTCGATCGAATTTATAATTGCTGTCTAATTCTGGAACATATTCATTTTTTTTTGAAAAGCCATCTACTTTCATGCTTGTTTCAATTCCAAAAATTTGATTTATGGATATTTTTATATCTGGAGTTAATTCTGCTAAATTAGTCATAAATTATTTTGTCATCATAATCATTTTTAGGTGGCTATATGCCAAAGTTATTCTCTTTAATTTATCTTCATATTCCTTATTACCCGAATGTATATCTGGGTGAAATTTTTTTACAAGAGTTTTAAACTTTTTTTGTATATTTGTCCAATCAGCATTGAAATCTAGTTCCATAATCTTAAATGCATCTTTATCCTTTTCACATAATTTCTTATTTTTATTAAAATTCATAGGTGATTCTTTATCAAAGATATTAAATTTGTCACTTAATGCATTATTCCATAAAATATTAAAAAAATTGTCAGAAGAACCAAATTGTTGTGTGGGTCTATGCCAAGTAATGTCGGATTTTAAAAAATTTTCAATTTCATTTTGAGACATGCCAGCAAAGTAATTCCAACTTTTATTAAAAATTTTTATGTGAATAGAACATAACCATCTAAAATTTTTACTATTATCGCGTTCAGCCGGCGCTTTAAATTCACCAGTAAATTTACAATTTTCCCATTCACAAATATTTTTCATTGTATAAAAGTATTATATGTTTTAGGATTTTAGAAGTGAAATGACAACCTTTTTAGAAAAAATAAATAAAAAAATTAATGAGCAATTCAGCCCTGAGGGACTATCGCTTATTGACAAATCAAATTTACATGCCAAACACAAATCATTTAATGCAAACAAATTTTATATTAAACTAATTATTAAATCAAAAAAATTAAAAGATATGGGTAAAATAGAAGCTCACAAGGTTATTTTCTCTGCTCTAAAGAATGAGATGAAAAATGATATTCATGCTTTAGAAATTGAAATAAAATGATTAATCTAAATATAGCTCGATCTCAAAAATTTTTTTAATTCTATAGAGCTAATAAATTGGCTGTTAGGTTTTGTTGTCTGACCTATTTTTTTTAAAAGAATTAAATTTATTTTACTATTTAAATTTTTTTTATCTTTTTTCATAAAAGAAACTATTTTTCCAATTTGATTTTTTTTAAAATAACTTCCAATATTCATTGGCAATCCCAAGCTTAAATAATGTTTTTTAATCAAAATTAAATCGTTAAGTGATAAAAATTTTTTTCTATAAGATAGTTCACAAGCACTTAACATTCCCAACAATACTGCTTCACCATGATTGAGATTTTTTGTATATTTATTTGCCGCCTCAAAACCGTGAGCAAAAGTGTGTCCAAAATTTAAAATCATTCTAGTATCTTTTTCTCTTTCATCTTTATTAATTATTTTTGATTTAATTTTACAACTTTTGACAATGGCATTTTTTAAAAGATTTTTATTTCTATTTATAATTATTTCATTAGCATTCTTATTTAGCCACAGAAAAAATTTTTTGTCCAAAATTAATGAATGCTTTAAAATTTCTCCATAACCACAAATCATTTCTTTTATACTCAAACTATCAAGCAAAGCCATATCAGCCAAAACAAAGTCGGGTTGATAAAAGGTACCAATTAAATTTTTTCCTCTTTTTGAGTTAATGGCTGTCTTGCCGCCAACAGAAGCATCAACCTGCGCTAATAGTGTAGAAGGTATATTTATAAACTTAACTCCTCTTTTTGTTACACTTGAAATAAAAGCTGATAAATCACCCAAAACTCCACCCCCCAATGATACTATGCAGTCGGATCTGTTAAAATTTATTTTTAATAAATTTTCAATTAATTTATAAGCAATTTTAAAATTTTTTAATTTTTCTGATACATTTAATTTATAAATTATTAAATCATATTTTTTTAAAGAGGTTTTTAGTTTTTTTACTAAGGCTAATGGCACATTTTTATCACATATAATGCATATTTTTTTTACATTAGGCAGTTCCTTTTGAATTAATTTACCAGTAATACTTATAATTCTATCTCCAAAATAAATGGGGTAAGATTTACTTTTAGCACTAACGATAATTTTAGTATTTTTCATATATTTCTATAATTTTTTCTACAATTTCTTGCTTATCTAAGTTATCACATTCTATTTTATGGTCTGCAAGTCCATAAATCTTTTTTCTATCTTCATATATCTCTTTTAGTTTTAATAGATTATTTTCTTTTTTTAATAATGGTCTTTTGTAATTGTGTTTTATTCTGCTATCTAGAGTTTCTATATCAGCATCTAACCATATAGATATTGCATCTTTTAAAACATTTTCTCTAATTGTTTTATTTACAAAAGCCCCTCCACCAACAGCAATAACAGAATTGCTTTTTTTTAAGGTGCTTAAAACCTCTTTTTCCTCTTCCTTTCTAAAAAAATTTTCACCCTTTTTTTTAAAAATTTCTGAAATAGACATTGAATTTTTTTCAACAATTTTGGAATCTGTGTCAATAAATTTTAAATTCAGCTTTTGAGCCACAATTTTAGCTATAGTTGTTTTTCCAACAGCCATCATTCCAAGTAAAACAAGGTTTTTCTTCACTAGTAGCCTGAAAATTTTAAATTTGATTTTTCACAATTTTGTCTTAATTTTCGAGTGTAAATACAATTTAATAATTATGCAACTCAGATTAAAACCTAAATTTGATAGAAGTGAGGCAATAAGAAAACTCACTATCAAAATTATTTTATTTGTAGCAATTATCTTTCTAGCAATTTTTTTGCTAGATAAAATAGAGATAAAAGCGCCAATCAAACATATTAAGCAGAAAATCAGTAATGATAAGCTTATTACAATTAAATAAATTAATAATTTTTATACTTTTTTTTACAACATTAGTTTTTAATTCAGCCTTAGCAACTACAGCTGAGGATATTTGGAAAAATGACGAAGACCTAGAGCAACAGGATCAACAAGATCAGCAAGAAAATCAAATTATAATTGAACAAGAAACAAATGAAGAAAATTCGATATTATCAGAGGAAGTTGGAAAATTATCTGTAAGAATTAACGAAGAAGAAATTAGAACTGGAGAAACTGTTATAGGAATATTTGACCCTAAAGAAAATAATTTTAAATTAAATATGTGGTCTAAGTCTGATGGAAAAGATATTAAAAATATTTTAAAAAGAATTGATAAAATAAATCTATCCAAGCAATCTGAAGATTTACTTTTTAAAGTTTTATTTACAAATGCCTACCCGCCCCGAAATAATTTAAGTTCAGAAGAATTTTTAAAAATAAAAATAAATTGGTTAATAAACAATAAAAGATTTATAGATCTTGAAACTTTATTAAAAAATAATCCAAAAGCAGGTGAGCAGCCTAAAGCAATAAAGTTTTTAATTAACGAATATCTTTCTTCAGCCGACATTAAATCTGCATGTGAGAAAGTAAAGTTTATCCACCAAAATGTACAAAATGATTACTTAGACAAATTCACAATTTATTGTTTAATAAATAATGATAGGAAAGATGAGGCTCAGTTACTTTTAGACTTATCAAAGGAAAGAGGTTTACAAGATAAATTTTTCGAAAACAAAATTAATTTTTTGTTAGGAATAACAGACCAAACATCACAAAAAATTTTAGACAACAACCTTTTAAATTTTTACCTATCTCATATAACAAGTGCTAACTTTGAGTATGAGCCTACTGATAAAACTGATAAATATATATGGCGCTACCTTTCATCAGCTAATTTAATAGAAGTTAATAACTTTGAAGATGAAAATGTAATACAAACTTACGAAAAAGCAGCAGCAGAAGATTCTTTTAACAAAGATGAGGTATTTAAAATTTATTTAAAAATGAATTTTAATTTTAATCAGCTTTTAAATTCAACTGAAATTTACAAAAACTTACCCGGTTACAAAGCTAGAGCTTTAATTTATCAAAGCATTTTGTTGAATGATGCAATTGAAAAAAAACTTTATTTGACATTTTTACTTAAGGACTTATTTTTAAAAGATAAATTATTAAATGTTTACTCAGAAGAATTATCAAATATTTTAACTTCAATTGATCAAAAAGATATTCCAGAAAATTATATCACTTTGGTAAAACAAAATTTAGAAAAAACTAATATTAAAAAAGTTGAGTTTAATAATGAAATATTACATAGATCAAAAATTATTAAGCATTTTTTAGAAGAGGATCAAAAGTTAAGCAAGACACAAAAGGATTTCAAATCAGTTTACAAAAAAATAAAGAGAAACAAAAAGTATTTTCTTTCTATAAAAGATATTATAGTTTTGGAATCTTTGGAGATAGATGGAGTAGTTTTACCTAATGATTTAAATTATAGTAGTCTCTCTTCAGAATTAACGGTGCCTAAAAATTTAGAAGAGCTTGCTAATCAAGATCAAACAGGTTTAGTTATGCTTAAGTTAGTTGAAATAATAGGAGAAGATGAAATTGGCGATCTTGATCCAGAAACAATCTATTTTTTGAATAGAATTTTAAATCAATTAAATTTAAAGAAAATAAGAAACAATATTTTAAGCGAAGCACTTCCTGTTAAAGTTTAAATACTCTTCTCTATAATAATATTCCTATTACTTGACTATAATAATCTTATAATTTATTCATATTTACATGGCTATAAGACAAATTTTAACAGAACCGAATAAAATTTTGAGAGAAAAATCGTCAAAAGTTGATGTTGTAGATAAAGACTTACAAAGACTAATGGACGATATGCTTGAAACTATGTATGCAGCACCAGGTATTGGTTTAGCTGCAATCCAAGTTGGAGTACCAAAAAGAGTTATAGTTCTTGATCTAGCAAGTAAAGATGAACAAAAAACCCCAATGTATTTTGTTAATCCAGAGATCGTAGAAAAATCTCAAAACAATTCAACTTACGAAGAAGGCTGTCTATCTGTTCCAGGTCAATTTGCTGAAATTGATAGGCCTGACAAATGCCATATTAAATACTTAGACTATCATGGGAAACCTCAAGAAATTAAAGCCGAAGGCATGCTTGCAACTTGCATTCAACATGAAATGGACCATTTAGAAGGTATTTTATTTATTGACTATTTATCAAAATTAAAAAAATCAATGATTGTCAAAAAACTTTCGAAACAAAAGAAAGAAATAGAAAGAATAGTAGTTTAAATTCAAAAAAAAACTAATGTCACTTAATGTAATTTTTATGGGAACTCCCGAGTTCTCCGTCCCCGCGCTTGAAGAATTAATTAAAAATAATTTTAATATTTTAACAATTTATACTCAACCACCCAAAAAATCAAAAAGAGGACAAAAAATTAATGCATCCTCAGTCGAAGAATTTTCTATAAAAAAAAAATTAAATATAAGAAATCCAAATAGCTTAAACACCGAAGAAGAATATAAAATTTTCAAAAATTTATCTCCCGATTTAGTTGTAGTAGTCGCCTATGGACAAATAATTCCAAAAAATTTCTTAAAAATACCTAAATTTGGTTTTATTAATATTCATGGTTCTTTACTTCCTAAATGGAGAGGTGCGGCTCCAATTCAAAGAGCAATAATGAACGGAGATAAAAAAATTGGTGTAAGCATTATGAAGATTGAGGAAAAATTAGATAGCGGACCAGTATTGTCTTCCAAAGAAATGGAATTAAATCAAAGTTCAACGCATGGAGAAATTGAAAAAAAACTTTCAATTTTAGGTGCAAATTTGTTAATAGAAACTTTACAAAATTTGAAAAATGACAAATTAGAATTTAAAAAACAGGAAGATAATAAGGCAACTTATGCAAACAAAATAAGTAAGAATGAAACAAGAATAAATTGGAATTTAAAAGCAGATAAAGTGGTAGCGCATATTCATGGATTGAGCCCCAGTCCTGGAGCGTGGTTTCAACATAAAGGTGATAGATTTAAAGTATTTAAGGCAAGCAAATATTTAGCAACAGGAAAACCAGGAACTGCAATCGATGATAATTTAAATATTGCGTGTAAATCTCATTCCATTAAGATTTTAGAATTACAAAAGCAAGGCAAAAATAAACAAACTGCAAAAGAATTTTTATTAGGCCAAAAAATCAAAAGTGGATCAATCTTAACTTAATGCAAAGATACAAAATAAAGATAGAGTATGAAGGAACTCCATTTGTAGGGTGGCAATTTCAAAAAAATGGTGAATCAGTTCAAGAAGTATTGCAAAAAGCAATACTTAGATTTTCAAATGAAAAGGTGACAATCATAGGAGCTGGAAGAACAGATTCCGGAGTTCATGCTTTGGGGCAGGTAGCGCATTTTGATTTGAAGAAAAAAATAAGTGAAAAAAAAATTTTACCAGCCATCAATCAAAATATTGGAAATAAACCCGTTACAGTTTTAAAAGCAAATAAAGCAAATAAAAAATTTCATGCAAGACATGATGCTAAAAGAAGGACTTATCGATATTTGATTGTAAATAGACAGTCACCTTTAGCTTTGCAGAAAAATAAGGCTTGGCATATACGAAAAAAATTGGATTTATCATCCATGAAAAAAGGAGCTAAATTGTTGTTGGGGACTCATGATTTTTCAACTTTTAGAGCATCATCCTGTGGAGCAAAATCACCAATTAAAACTATGGAAAAAATATTAATAAAAAAAAACAAAGATAAAATTATACTGCAATTTACCTCTAGATCATTTTTGCAACAGCAAGTGAGATCGATGGTTGGATGTTTAAAGTACCTAGGAGAATCAAAATGGAATATAAAAGATTTTATACAATCGTTTGAATCAAAAAAACGTATTAAATGTGCACCACCAGCACCTGCTTGCGGCCTTTATTTAGAAAAGATTAAATATTAGTTTTCTAATAGAGATTTTACGTGGCAATCAACACTTTCTCTTAGAGCATTTAGATCGTATCCACCCTCCAAAATAGACACAATTTTTCCATTACAAAGTTTTTTTGCGATTGTTAATATTCTTTTTGTTAAAGTGTAATAGTCTTTCG